>Ga0316613_10001139_pt1 | contig 18486 bp, 23 predicted proteins | sample OWC_soil_day10_C_2_FD_207647 | JGI IMG/M metagenome (GOLD analysis project Ga0316613, IMG submission 207647) | Wetland soil microbial communities from Old Woman Creek delta, Ohio, United States - OWC_soil_day10_CT_b | ecosystem: Environmental > Terrestrial > Soil > Wetlands | place: USA: Ohio...
ACGTTTCGGCAAGCAGAGCCAAAGACCCAAGAGAAGCGATGGTTGCTATTGCCTCGCTCTGGAAAGAAGCCGCTCAATACATGGCTCGCGGGGAAAAGCACCCAACATTCATGATTGGCAACGGTGAAAGTGATGAAGAGTTAGCCCCATTGCTGGCGTCAAGATCTGAAATTCTTCTTGAATGGGCCAATGATCCCGAGGTTTGGGAAGAATGAACTCTAACCCAACATGAGTGAGAGACAGCCCCGCATTTCCACGTTAAATTTTGGTCAGTCGGAGTTTTCATGAGTACGACAAAAAAACCTCTAGGCATCACAGCTACAGCCATCTATGCAGCATTTTCCGGGCTTATTTATTTACCAGCCGGCCTCCTTCTTCTAATTGCCAGTCAAGCGCCTGATAGTAGCAATCTGTACTTGGCTGGTGGCGTGTTCATGTGTGTTCTTGGTGTTTTCATGCTTGCGGCGGTATATGGTCTTTGGTCCCTTCAAGAGTGGGGGCGTGCTCTCTCACTTTGGCTGTCCGGTATTTCGGTAGTTCTTGGGGGCATATCCATTTTCCCAATTTGGCCTCAGCAGCAATTTACTGTGTCAAACGCAGTGCTCCAGCTTGTAGGCATTGGCATATGTGCAATCATCATTACGTATTTGTCAAAACAGCATATCAAAAATCTTTTTGACCGAGAAAAACCCTAACATGGCGCTCAACCTCGCTCCCTTCGGTCGCTGGACGCTGCGCGATAAAGCCGCGCAGCGCCGGTTAGCTCCACGTTGGGCGCCCCATGCGATCACCCAGAAAAAAATCGGAGCGGCTGTTTTTTAGGCAGCCACTCATGAAGAATCTATATCAACTATATGTACGATTTCTTGGGGGAATGAAGTGATAAAGCCCACGATATTTGAGCGAATGCGATGGTTGTTTTTTTGGCTCGCTATTAGAGCAATAGCCATTGCAGGATTTTTTCTCTCAATGGTACTGATCTCCTTGTCTGTTTACGGCCTGTTCTGGTCAGCGCATCAAATGGCATCGGTTGTTATAGGTGTTCCTTCGGTATTTTTGTTCGTTTACACCATTAAATTAATTCGGTTAAGGAGCTTTTCTCCTGAAGAAGTCAACAAGTGGTACTCAGGAAGGAAGGAAAAATGAACTTTTGGTGTCGCGCTTCCTTAGCGCCCAACCCGCCGCTCCAGAGGGACGCTTCGCCAGCTACGCTGGCTCGCGTCCCTGAGCTAACTACAAGGGCTTCCCCGTCGAAAGCAATAGTCTTTCGACGTTCTTTTCCGTTCTGGTATTTGCGGCGCCGCCAGCTTGATGGTCAACAGGTGAAGGACCGTCAGACCGGTTCCGGAATGAAGCTGCCGTTCAGATGGCGGCTTTCCCGACGGCTCGACCTTCTGCTTCTGGCCGTATGCCCGCATTCGAAGTACTGTCCCAAAAGCGGCACTTGGCAAAGGGGTAAGGCCGAGGACAAGGCTTCGGCCTTTGTTGCCGGTGACGCCAATACAATTGAATGACCGGTTACGCAAAGCTTGCAGACGTTAATTGGCGCGGATTCTTCACGTCTAGACCGGAATTCCGGCATCGGCCTCTAGCAGAAAACTGGTGATTTGTTCTTCTATGTAGCGCTTTTTCATGACCAATCTCCGTCGTTGATGGGATTAGACTCTAATTCCAAGTGCTACTCAAGCTTGGGAAAACGTCGATTTCCCTTTTTGGAAAGGTGACTATGCTATATGGATAAGATCGCCTGCGAGACTGAGGAGTGGATATTGATGCGTATTCTAAGTGAAATCCGAGCAATACGTCTGACAGCGGTCACTTTTGCGGCGCTTATGGCGGGCTGCTCAACAACTAAAACCTCCCCAAATCAAGTACAAATAGAGACCAAGGCAGCGAGTGTTAGCCTGAAAGAGGAGTCGCCTCCACCCGGGACAGCACAACCTTCGTCATCTGACAAGGTTGCATTAACCGAATTCATTGACCTTTTCAACTGCTGGCCCCAGGAAAAGGGACAAGCGTGGAATGCCTCGCACAAATTGCAAGGATCAGAAATCCAGTGCGGAGATCGTGATAAGCCTTTTGACGACACAGGGCTTTACACAAGGTTGAGGATATCCAGCGAGTGGCATAAAAAAGCCAATGCCAATGGGACAGAAAACGATGGAGTTCGCTTTCGAAACAATCAGAAGCGGGGTTGGTTGTCACGGTATCTGGTTGGTAAGGACGTAACACGTATCCTTTCTCTCAAGGCTACCGTTGCGGAACATAACTACGCCACAACTGTGCCACTGCTAACGGTGGGGCATGTGAGCAATCGGGATGTTGGCGAACAATTCAATATACTCGCTACCGAATCAAGCATTGAGGGTCCGTTCTTCCGGGTCGGGCCGAATAGCAAACTTTCCGTATCCCTTGAAGCAGGGACCTCAACACAATATTCCAGTAGTGCTGTCAAGACGGTCCTAGCCTTGTCTAAACGGTTTGCTGAGTATACTGCTCCACAATCAAGTCTATTGACTGCCTTAACAAAGGATAAGGCATCGATTGGCGCCAATGCAGCAGACGATGCGATCGCCAGACTCACGTCTGAGCAGGAAAAGGAAGAACTCCGAGCGGAAGCTGATCTCTCTAGCTGGAATCCTAATTATTACATTCGAATCACCGCGAGGCTGCCCGATGAGCAGCCTGATGCTCCTCCACTTACTGGAACATGGTGGATCACACTAAGCCCTCCGCGAGTGTCAATATTCTCGAATGTCGAGGCATGCGAACGGACAAGCCAGGGTGATATCCAATGCTCTGCGCAATCGATCAAGAACGCCCAGGCGACTGCACTAGAGAGCATATTCCCAACCAGCGTTCTCGCTTTGCCTGTGGGAGATAATATTCAGCTACATGAATATATTTTCCGTCAGCCTTGGTATTCGGATGCCATGGTTCGCATTGCTAAAGGTGGAAAAGACCAAGGGCCGGCAATTCGGGAGTTTTGTTTAAATACGGTGGATACAGTTTACAAGTTGGGGCTCAATCGTTTGGACGCACTCATAACACTGTATGCAATCTCCACGACTCGATTGGACGAGGCAGGCAGCAAAGCGCTTGATGCCAACTGTGCATCTTTCAAAGAGCAAGCTTCAAACCTTGGACTGAAAATGTGGAAATGAAGGAGTCAGTATGTTGATGTTCTTGTTGTATATGTCCAGTGGCTCAATCGACTCAAACATTCCTGCTCCTCTTATTTAGCTTCGTAGAAGATGGCATCCAGCATGGCTGCACGGGCACGCCAAGCCTTGGCTTCGCTCGTTTGCTTGGGCTCTTGTGACTGCCACCACGGCGCCTGCTGAAGGCGCTCCACGACCTCTGTCCAGTAGCGTTCGTAATCCAGCTTGTCAGGCCGCTTCATGCCGACATCTTGAGCCAGCTTTTTGAGGTTGGCGCCGTCAACGCATAGAAAGGTATCGGGCCGCTTCATGGAGAGCAAGCGGGTGGCTGTCCCGAGTCCATCTCGGCCATTTGGGAAGGCTTTGAGGTATTCGCGGATGAAGGTGTCATATTGGTGCCTGGTGACGGCACCGGTAGGTGGGATGGCATCTAGTGCCACGGAAAAGGCAGGCTCACTGGCGTTCATCAGCTTGTAGAATTTGCCAGCACCAACCATGGAGCCGAACCACTCAGAATTCTTGATGGCATTACTCCTGAGACCGGCTATTCCAAGGCGCTCCTGGAACGGAATGTCGTTGAAGTTTTGGGCCTTGGCGAACTCATTGGCAACCTGATCCAGCATGCCTAGGCGGTCAGTAAAACCATGGGCCTTATCCTTCTTGATTTCAGCGTAAAAGGTCGGCCAGTCCATCGTCATAACAGGAGATTCCACCTCTGGCTTTGCGGCTGGGTTACCTCCATAGGTGCCTTCCAGCTTGTCCCTAACGGGAGCCTTGAGCTTCCAGATCCTACGGTAGTTGTCGGCGTCGATCTGGCTAATGGGCCTACCTTTGTATCCGTCGATGGTGGCAAGAACCTCATCCAGCAATTCGGGAGTGCCGTCCTCGTGGGAGATGAGGGTGGACAGCTCCGTATTGGCCTTGATGGCTCCTGCTGTTAGGTTGGCACTGCCGATCAGGATTTCCCAGCTCTTGTCCGTCCAGAAAACGAACACTTTGGGATGGAAGACACCCTCAGGCTGGAGAACGAATCTGACTTGGCTAGAACCAACAAACTCATCAAGCACGTCAGGGTGGGTCTGATAGAAGTGTGTACCGATGACCCCTGTGGTGATCTTAGCTTTGGCCTTTGTAAGCTCAGCGAAGACATCAGTTTCTGAAGATGCCCATGCCGTGCCAAAGCTGATGTTGTCATACTTCCTGATGAGTCGCAGTAGGTTGGACTTAAGGGCGGTGTTGGTAGAGATGAGCTTCACAGGACAGCATTACCGGATGGGGATGGCATATCGTATCGGCTTGTTATTGGGTTCGTCTATGAAACTTTCATCAAGGGACTGCTTCCAGTCGCAGCAGTCTTTCAGTGGTAGGAAGTGAAAGACTGCTCACCGAAGAGCTGGCTTAAGCCGTCCGGCAAGTTTTAGAGTGGAGCGGACCTTTGTGCGTCAGCTTCGGCATGCTGCGGGCAGTCCGCTTCTGGCCGGTAGCACGTATTCAGCATACGCTCCAGAAAGCGGACCTTGGCCAAAAAGTGTCTAAACCAAGGACTGTAATGCGGCACCCGCCAAGAACTGGTGCTATCGGCCATAAACAGCCAGTCAGAATTCCTCTGTCACGGACGTTCAAAGGGCTGCTTCACTCTGAAACCTGCCTGATGACCTAAGCGAACTACTCGGCCTTTGCTGCCGTTGAAGGCTACACCCGCCAATGGCCAGTGTCGTTTCGCAGCGTATGAAACAGTCATCTCTGGCATAGGTACTATGGCCGTTTTCCTTCCTTGCACCAGTCCTGCCATTCCCCAAGCTGATCATTCTTTACCATCGCGTCTTCGCCACGTGCCTTCCGGAATACAGCTAACCAGGCATCCACACAAGCGTCGATATTAGTGGAAGCTTGAGAAATTTGGCCATTGGTGGTGGATGTGACTTCAACACCGTTGTCATACTTTTTTTCGCTGATCAAATTGCCGCTTTCATCCCACTGCCGGAAAACGCCCTGTGCTTTGCCGTTTGACCATTGCCCATGCCCGACCGGCTTTCCTGTATCGGGGTTGTACTGGTCTTCATCGCCGTTTTTGCCTCCCAGCACAAAAGTGGCTTTGTAAATAACACGCTCCCCGTCCGGGGCATACTGAATGAACTCGCCGTCGTATTTCCCATTGATCAGGGTGGCATGCATGATTTGCTTACCTGTGTCTTCATGAAATCCCGCCTCCTCGCCATCTGGAACTCCGTTCTTCCAGGTCAAGACATGGATCAGTTTCTGGGTTTTAGGACTGAAAACTTCCTGCTTGCCATCCAACTGACCGGCTTTGAACAGGACAGTGGAAATCACCTGGTTCTTGTTTTTAGTATTGTCATACTCCAACTTGCCCTCTAATACCCCCTTCTTGAATGCCATCTGCAAGACCGGTATATCGGACTTTTCGGCATTGCAAACGACGTTGCCGTCCAGTAAACCGCTACTGATCTGTGCGTTGCATAGCGTAAGCGCGGGAATGGGCACTTCCAAACCGACATTCTTCAAAATATCCCTGAATTGCAAGAACCCTGGCTGTAGTTGGAGGGAGTTAGTACCTAATACCAAATTGCCAGGCACATTGGTTAGTTGACCTGTAAAAGGTGTATTGGCGTTACCGGCATAAACCTGACCATTTACGATTTGCGCATTTCTGTATTCGAGGACCGAACCCTTTCCGCAGGCAGTCAGGAACAGCATGGTTCCAATAGCGGCCGCAGAAAAAAACAATTGCATATTGGTCGGTTTCTTTTGTAATTGCATCTTGCTCATGTAACCCAATTCCCTTCAAGTTGGATGGATTCAGTGCCTACCACTGCACGCCGGTACTAACAGCGAAACAACTCTTCAACAATTGTCCGGCAGCTTGCGGCAATCCAATAGGAATGCCACCAATGCTCCGTAATAGTTGCAGAAGTCTGTTTCACTTATCATCACTCATGCGCAAATCGGCAGTTTTTACTACCCAGGCTATATGTCAAAACACCCTAAGCCATTAAGACTATTTTTTATATGTGACAGTAAGCGTTCCGGTCAGCATATTTTTTGCAATTTCGTAATCAGGATTCCACGTTGCAAGATTATGAATCCCCATTGCGGCTGCTGCTGCCCAGCCAACAAGTGGAATCGCCAATTCGGCAGCTAAGGTCGCTGAACGTCCCTTGGTATAAACCCGGCACTTCATTCCATAGGACTCAATCATTTTCTCCAGACTTTCAACTGCTTCACCCATGGTGGTTCTATCCACCTCATCCAGTACGAAAGATTCATGAGCCGCTAATTTTTCTGTGATTTTCGAGTCTGGGGTTGTTTTAATTGAATAAACAGAAATGTCCATATTGTTCCCTAGTTGATTTGGTTTAATTGGTATTTTAATTTGAGGTAAACCTTGCCTCAGCCCAGAGCCTGCCAAGGTTTCCACAAGATTCGGCCCCCATGGCGGTGGCTGGCTTTCACAAAGACTCGTGCTGTCCATCGTGGAGCGGCCCATCACACTTACACAAATATGCTAATCGTAGTATGTAGAACCTTAGTATGCAACGCTTCACATTCTTCGGATGCCGAAGAAGCCCGCAGAATGTGAACTCGTTAGTGTTTTTGCCCAGAACGTGCGTAAAAGACGCATGGAACTGAATCTTTCCCAGGAAGAACTCGCCGAACTGGCAGGCGTACACCGAACCTATGTCGGCATGCTGGAACGGGGAGAGAAGAATGTGACGATCTATAACATTGAACGAATAGCCAAAGCCCTCAAGCTAGAGCCAGCAATGCTGTTGAAAGCTTAACGAACACGCTTCTTTTCACCTGGGCAGCATGTCACAGCATCATCTTGCCGGTCTGTTAGCTGGGGCCAATGCGCCCTCTTCCTGCTTCCGATAATTCTGCTTGTATGGTCCAAAAAAATAACGTCTGCTCTTCCCTCTCCCACCAAGTCGCAAGGCGACCCAGTGGGAGATGGGAGAAGAGCTCCGTTTGTCGTGTTAATTCATGAACCCTCCGCAGAAATGTTTCGCGATCAATGCAAGCTTGGCGGCAATCAATTCCGATCCTTCGGTGACGATTTCAGCGATTACTGCTTTGATTGTTTCCCAAAGACCTCTTTCCGATTCTTCGCGCGCTTTATCCGATACGTTTTCTTCTTTCGCTTCCCGGGTAAAGCCCCACTTTTTCTCATTGGGTAGACGCCGCACGATGTTTTCAACCAGAGTGATCAGACCGTAGTTCTGGCCTGCCGAGACCGCGCAGATATGGGATAGCGGAAGCTCGAACGTGCGGCTGACACTCGCCAGCTTTCTTTCGATATTCCGCCCCTGCTCCGGACCAGGAACACAACGCTTCCAGTCCCACTCGGTGGAGGGCTCCACCTTGTCAGCTTGGTTAACGACAAAGACCACCGGCAGATCCGTTGCCACAATCTGAGGTTGAACAATCTGTTTGAAGAAACGCAGATCGACGCTCAAGGCCCGGTCATCTCCCTTGATCACCCACAGCAGCAGATCGAGTTTCGGCAGCAGATTGCGATACAACGTGGTGTACTCGGCATCGCGCGTTTCGGACTCTCCGACACCAGGCACATCGATCAGCGAGATGCCTTTGCCATTGTTTAGCGCCAGGATAATTTCCTGCGGCTCCCGGGTGCAGGCATCCACTGCACTGACATGGGCCACGTCCTGACCGAACAAGGCATTGCACAGGCTCGATTTTCCGGCACCTGTTTTACCCAGCACCCCAACACTGGCGTGGTAATCGATGACCCCATCGATACGTTGCCGTAGTTTGTGGCGTTGTTCAGGATTGATGCATGAATCTTCTCCGAGCAGCTCAAACAACCCGTCGATGCGCGCGCGTGTGGCGCCATCCACTTCTTTTGTTGAATTTGTCATCACAGTTAATTCCTTGAAAGAAGAACGACGAATGCGTTCGACTTGATGAAGCAACCTCTTCCGATGTGGGGCCGCATTCACAGCGTCACAAAGAGCGACAGCACGAACATGGTGATCCAGATCCAAAAACAGGCCGGGCTCTGGTGCAATGATTTGGTCCGCTTCCACAGGTAGACCGGCACCACAAACACCATCTTTCCGTAGGCGCTCGTATCCACGCCGGCCTTTTTAAGGCGACTCAGGTCCCAACCACTCAATCCCAGATTCAGCAGCACCGTGACATACCAGTAGTGCCCTCCATTGATTGCCTGTGCGACTTCATAATCCACGGTGTATTCACTGGCAGACATCGCTCCCGCAATCATGGCGCGCAGGAATAGACCGATCATCGGCGCAAAAGCCAGCACCCACACCAGCCCATTGCCGATCTTGGCGCTCGGTAAAGGCGGTGGTTCATGGCTCACCGGCAGGTGCCGGGCCAGGATCGTCTCTGACAAGGGCATCCAGTCTGGAAAGTCCTGCGCCCACACCAAGGTTTTGCCATCGATCGTGCCGTCCTCGATCAAACCCAGGATGACGGATTCGGAGACGGCGCCCTTGCGTTGCCCATTTTTCTCATAAACCCAGGTGGTTGTTGTGTTCATTTTTTATGTCCTTCTTGTGGGGGGATTAGTCGTAAGCGGATGAATAGATCAAAGGAAAAACATCTTTAAAGGATGAATCTCAACTCCATTAGCCCTTTATGTCAATAGGGTGATGTTCAACCATATAGGTTGAAAAGGAGGCTGAGATGCCAAATGCGGATGTGGATCAATTAGCGAGAACCGTCGGCAAAGCCATTGCCCGGCATCGCCAGGCAAAGGACCTGACCCAGGAGGCAGTGGCAGAGAAGCTGGGGATCGGCAATGAAGCGGTCTCCCGCATCGAACGGGGAGTGGTGGTCCCGACCATCGCCCGTCTGGTCGAGCTGGCCAACATATTCCAGTGCGATACGTCCGATTTACTGATGGAAGCCAGCAACCGGGCGACAGATCAAGCACAGCACCTAGATCGATTGCTGTCCAGGCTGGATGGTCAGGACCGGGCGATGGTGCTGGAGGTCGTTGACAAGCTGGTTGCCCGACTTGCCGTGCGTTGAAAATAGGAAGGGTTGATGACTGGGACCGCAACCGTCATTGCAAGGGGGTGATTGACCTGCGGGCTCGAATGTAAGCCCTGAATGCACCAGGTCACGAAGTGCTCGCTGTTGATCAACAGGATGTCGTACCAGTCTTCACCCAGACGGGAATGGGCGCGCTGTGCGCTTTCTTCATGGGAATAAACCCGGTATGGATAGGTCTGGATCGTAAAACCTTCTCCCAGGCAAAACTCTTCCAGGCTGGTAATGGCAATTTCGCCTTTATGCCGGCCACGACTAAAACCGATGTAGTGGATGACTTTGTTTCTGCCCAGGTACAGGCCGTGATGGCTGTAGCCTGCCCGGGGTGAGACCAGATGGTCGCCGCGTTCCATGTGTTATTCCTTCTCTATCAAAAAGCAAAAGCCCCGACGAATCGGGGCTTTATGCAGTTGGCCTGAATGGCTGGGGTTGTGCTGTGGGGCTTAGTGGTGGATGGGGTGGTTGGTCCAGGGTGGAGGTGGGGATGACAGGTTCAGTCTCCGCTCGCCAGCACGGCAGGTACTGGTGCAAAACCGCACTGACAGCGGGCAGGTCTTCGACAGCACCTTGGGCAAAAAAGGCATAGGCCAGTTCACCCAGGGTGTGTTGCCATTCTGGATCGGTCGGGAAATTGCCCGTTGAAATCAGGTGCAGTGCTACGGCATTCCCCAGCTCCTCGGTCACTTCGTACGTGTAAACACCGGGGAAACCAGATTCGGTCAGGGCATAGAGCGCATCGCACAGTTGGGCATCCAGCATGGCTAGTTCAGCCATCTGGGTATGCAGTTCAATCCCACCCGCGCCCCAGAGATGGAACAAGTCATCCGAGTCGCGCCGGAACACAAAGCCGTCCCAGAGCGAAGAAGCGTGAATAGCCGCATCGCGCAGATCGGCTTGCAGTGTCTGGGTGTGCGTACTCATGATGGACTCCCTGCGGTTTGGCTTCTCTTGTCCGGACTGCCTTGGCCCAAACGTGGGGTAATGCGATTGGGTCGAGCGTGGGCCGGCGCAGATGGCTGGCGGCCTACGGCAGCTTGTGAATTTACTGGTGCCGCTGCTGGCGACTGCGTTTGCCCCTGGGTATCTTGGGTATCGCCCGGATCGCCATCGCCATTCGTTTCGGCAAAAAACTCTTCGACGATGGCCGGCGCTTCTTCTTCACTATCCTCAAACACGCCATTCGAAAACGCCTGGCGCGCAGCCTCTTCCAGCAAAGCGGTTTCCACCCCGGCGTCGGCATAACGTTGCGCCTCCGTGCGCGCAAAGGCCACGGCATCGGCCAGAGGCTCGTCCTTGCGCAGCGTCAAATCGACATAGAACACCGGTGCACGATGCGATTGCGTCGTGCTTTTGGCGCGCAGCTTCAGCACCAGCCGTAGGTGCTTGGTGTTGCCGCCGCTCACCGCTTCGAAGTAACGCAGTCGCGCTGCCAGTGTCCGGACCGAGTTGTAGCCGGTGGTGCGGAAGATAAAGCTGCCCAGTTCGTCTTCCTGTCCCTCGATCTGGACATTCAATCGGCCATACAGCTTGCAGCCTGCCTGCTGTCCAAAGGGGCAAGCCTGCGGACCCGGACAGCTCACGTCATTAACACCCTCCTGTTCACTACGTTTGGCTGTCTGGCCATTGCCGACACAGATAGGCCGACCCGTGCTGCGATCAAACGCTGAATACTCGGCACGCAGATTCAGATCGGTGTCGTTGAACAGCATCTTCACCGGAATGGAACGCAGCTTGTTATCCGTGGCTTCGGCGTACTGGGCATGCAAGGGATGTAAAAGCCAGCCATCGCGACCTTGCACCTGGCTGGTGATGGTGAAGCAATCGTCCTTCTCGGGCAGGCGTTTGCCGTTCTTCTCGACCACACGACCGATGGAAATCCGCCCGATGACAGGCGGGGTTATGGCGAGACCTTTAATCATGATGACATCCTCCAAAACGTAGAAAAAACTTATGGAAACCGACACAGGGGAACCAGCACAGAGAGCAGCAGATGAAAAACCGAGGGCATAAAAGCAAACAGGCCGCGATTTATGCGGCCTGCTGCTTGGGTTTATCGATCTGAACTAAAAATCGTCGAAAACCAGGACTGATCTGCTGATACTGGGTGACAAGATCTGAATGCTCAGACTGGAAACGCGGCATATCAAAACGAGTACTGTCCTTGGCGCACTTCCAACTAATCCGGCCACCGGCAAACCGTGCTGCGGTTGCTTCACCCATGGCGGACTGCAACTGCTGGCGCAACAGCGATTCGTACAGTTCCAGCGAGCCCAGCTCGGAGCGCACCTGAAGCAAACGATGGAAAGTCTTGTTGAGTTCCGGTGATTCCGTGCAATCGAGTTCCAAGCCCGAATCACGTGGATACAGAAAGGACAACGCAGAACCTGACGATTCCGAGCCATCCACCGCAGGTTGCACATCCGACTCGACCATCTCCCAGAACGCAGTTTCACGTTCAATCAGATCAGCAATCTGAGCCTCATTGCGCTCAATGCGGTAGATCCGGAAATCCTGCCCGCCGATCAGCACCGCCACATCTGCCCAGACTTTGCCGGTCACTGCCAACTGATGCAGTACCTGGCACTGGTAATGCTCGGGCACCCCGTCTTCCCAGAATTGTGAGGAATGTCCCCCTGCCGTTTTAACTTCCAGAACCCCATCCGAACCAACGGCACGATCCAGGTTGGCCAGCATGAACCGATGTTCTGGATGCTGCAAAACGGCATTCACGCGCCGGACTATATTGCCGGAGCGATGGGCGTAGACATTGGCAATGATGGCCTCCAGCGTCGTGCCCCAGAACACGGCTTCGGATTGCGACAGGTCGGGCGAATCCTTGCGTCCGGTCTTCTCCAGCCACAGTTCCAAGGGCGATTTGTACGGTGACAAGCCCACGGCGGCAGCAGCATCAGATGAACCGATTCCTCCACGGCGCACCGCCAGCCACTGCTCGCGAGACATGCCTTGGGTGGAAACCAGGCGAACCACATTGCTTCGAGTGCTCATAACAAAACCTCCAGACGGCAAAAAGCCCCGCCAGTCAGAACCGGTCGGGGCTGGATAGATAAAAAAACAGGGCCATCAAGGCCCTGTCGTCATCGCGATAAAATTAAAGCTTCAAATCGTCTTCAGATTTGCCTTCGCCAAGAGCGGCAATAAACCAGGCCGGTCGACGACCGCGGCCACTCCAGGTTTGCGTCGGATCTTCGGGATTGGCATAGACTGCGGCAATGGCTTTTTTACCCGTCACCTTGCCGCCAAGGATCTCTTCGAGTGTAAGCCCGGACTCTGCCGCAAGGCGTTGGATTTCTGTCCGCAGACGAGCTTTTTCGGAATGTTGGCGTTGTTTGATATCGGCATCAATTTGTTTGCGCAAATCTTCCAGCGCTGCAATGGAGAGGTTCGACAAGTCCATTCGTTATCCTTTGAGGGTGAGCTGAGAATTGAGTGTGATTCAGGCAAACTTAAAAACATCTTAATAGGCGGCGAGATTATGCCCCTTTTATTACGCGATCAATTTAAGTGCATTATCCAACGCCTTTTGTTTCAATTGTGCACCCTGACCGAACCAGGCTGAATCCAGCCGGTAATCCTGGCTGCGCGCGCGCCGTTGATGATCCACGAATTCCGTTACCGCATTAAGCAAGCCCCAAGCCGTACCGCGCGCCCCCGGCAACAGCGACCCCATGCCTGCGCCGGAATAAAGAGCTGTGACTTGCTGCATCGCCCTGGATGTCGGTCCACCTTCCAGATCCAGCACCTGTTCGTCGAGTACATCACTGAAGTACTGAGTTGCCTCCAGTCCAGTCACCGGACGATTAGCCAGATCCTTGATGTTGGCAATAAACCCATCCCAAGCCGATAGACCGATCCCCAGAGCTTCTTTTACTGCCTTCGGATCGAACTTGGTTGAGTGCGGCACCTTCACTGCGCCAGAGTTATCCGCCACAGCCATCTGCAACGTGTTGTTGCAAACCACCCGTACCGAAGTGAACTGCGCCGTCGTGCAGAGCGTGCCATCGCAACTGGTCGCCAGCAGCAGATACGCCTTCACCCTATCCCCACCTTTGAGCAGCGTTTCTTGACCGGTACGCGCCAATGCCCAGAGCTTCTTGCCGCCCTTGAGTACTCCAGCCGTTTCCAGCTCAAAACCCCCAGCCTCAACCAGATCCTTGTAAAAGTGCAATACATCTTCCGGCTGTACGACCTGGTAGCGGTTCGACACGACCGACAACGGAGCCATTGTGTCCGACCGATACAGCACTTTCGAATCCGCATGGGTACGGATATGCAGACCGTCGTTTGCAACATTGAACAGAACCGGACTGTCATTGATAGACCAGTCCATACCTGCTTCGGTGATCCAGGTTTCTATTGGCTGATTTGCCGACAGCCGATTACCCAAGCCGTGCCAAGGCTCTTCACGAACAAATGCCATGGTTTCGACGAGATGTGCCATATAAAACCTCCAAGGAAATAAAAAGCCCCAGCACAGAGGCTGGGGCAAATAGGTATTGTTAAATGGCGAGCATCAGAGACGAGTCACGGAGTGTGACCGGCATGATGCTACTCATTCCACGGAGGTAATATAGGTTTGAAATTATTTAGAATAAGTGATGCTGGTGATGTGTTGCGGTCATTCGCCAATATGGTATTGATTGGCAGGATGTCGACCAAAGCGGAAGTTCGAAGCAAGGCACAAACTTCGGCTACCGGCCAACAGTAGCGGCCTGTCACCGATTTTCCAGTGTTGACCCTCAAGCGGCTGCTCCACTCGGGAAGCAGTCATATCGCCAATTTGTGCTTTTCGGCCAAAGCGGTCGTTCATATAGCAATCGGTGATTGACTGCTAAGGTACTTGAAGCGGACCACGACTTGAAAATCCGCGTGTCCGTGGTTCGATTCAGCGACTGCCACCAAAAATTTCAAGCAAAAACGCCGACCCATGTGGTTGGCGTTTTGCTTTTCTGCGGGACAGAATGCAAACAAGTCCGGCAACCCGGTCCATTCCCGGTCTGGTTTCGGTTCAGACTGCGATGCGCGAAATTTGAACCATCCCTCCCTGCCCTCCCTGCTCGCAACAAGTCACCATCCGGTGATGACCGAACGCTCGTTCACGTGTAATCTTTCGCCTGTTGTCTTGCCAAGGGTGTCGCCTCTAAAAATGGTCGATACGTTGTCGCCAGAAGATCGCAGCCATCGCATGTCCCTAGTGAGGGGCACCGACACGAAGCCTGAAATGTTCGTGCGAAAACTTGTGCATGGAATGGGATACCGATATCGGCTGCATCAGCACAATTTGCCGGGAACACCGGACTTAGTATTCAAGTCTCGGAAAGCTGTCATTTTCGTTCATGGCTGCTTCTGGCACAGACACGAAGGGTGCCCACAAGCAAGGATTCCAAAATCGAGGGTCGATTTTTGGACGAAAAAACTGGAAGGTAACCGCCTTCGAGACGAGCAGAAACTTTCAATGCTGCGGACCGCTAGATGGCGCGTGCTGATCGTTTGGGAATGTGAATTAAAAAACAAGGAAGCTCTGGCCAAGAAGCTGCGCCTCTTCCTTGACGAGGAAAGACATAATGAAATGTGTTGAGCTTTTCGCTGGCGCTGGTGGCCTTGCAATGGGGGTCCATTTAGCGGGATTCGAGCCTCAAGCCGTGGTTGAATGGGATAAGTGGGCATGCGACACCATCCGAGAAAATGGTGCTCAAGGATACCCATTAGTCTCGGGCTGGAATGTTCACGAAGGCGATGTGCGGCAGTTCAACTGGGAAAGCGTAGACTCCGGAATCGACCTTGTTGCTGGCGGCCCTCCTTGCCAACCATTCTCGATGGGTGGCAAGCACCGCGCCTACGATGACAGCCGCGACATGTTCCCCGCGACCGTGGACATTATTCGTCAACTGTCACCGCGCGCCTTCATTGTCGAAAACGTGAAGGGGCTGACGCGCTCCTCATTCGCGAACTACTACCAGTACATTCTCCTGCAGCTCTCTTTTCCTGAAATAGCCAGCCGAAAAAATGAAGACTGGTTCGAGCACTTCCGTCGTCTCCAACGCGAAAAGGCATCGGGCCGTTTGCTTGGCAGAGGGCTAACCTACAACGTGGTTCCGACTTTGGTGAATGCAGCAGACTATGGCATCCCACAAAAGCGCGAACGCGTATTTATTGTTGGTTTTCGTCACGATCTTGGGATTGAGTGGTCTTTCCCCAAAGCAACGCACAGTTTCGATGCGCTGCTGTACGCTCAATGGGTTTCTGGCGAATATTGGGATCGCCTCGGCATCCCAGCACGGGCGCGACCACTGATGCCCGAAAAACTAGCATCGCGCATCAAAAAACTAAAGGAGAATCCACCTCCACACGACATCTTGCCATGGCGAACCGTCCGCGATGCGCTCGTTGGCCTGCCCGACCCTGAATCCGCCAAGGCTAGGGAAATTCCCGATCATCGTTTTCAGGCTGGCGCACGTTCTTACCCTGGACACACGGGAAGCCCTCTAGATTTGCCTGCAAAAACACTGAAAGCAGGAGATCACGGAGTTCCCGGAGGGGAAAACATGCTGGTGAAAGAAGACGGGACCGTCCGCTATTTCACGGTTCGAGAAGCGGCTCGCATCCAGACCTTTCCTGACGGATACCGATTCCACGGCTCTTGGTCCGAAACAATGCGACAACTCGGGAATGCCGTCCCTGTTGCGCTAGGCCGGATTGTCGCGGCCAGCGTTGCTGAAAAACTTCTTCTCGCACAATCTCGCGAGCTGTCGCGCAATCTTTTGAACACCAAGGGAGTGGCATGATGGCGGAAATCATCCCATTCAACCCTTTGGACAAGAAGAATCTCGGGGCTTCTGTTGCCGAAGCGATGCTTGCTGGTGAAGTGCATCCGCTCGGCGATCTGCAAGAATTCAAAGGCGCTGGAATTTACGCGATCTACTACACCGGTGAATTTCCAGCCTATTCAGAACTGTCTAAACGAAACGTGAGTGGCAAGTTTTCCGCCCCCATCTACGTCGGGAAGGCAGTCCCTTCTGGAGCACGAAAAGGCGGTGGTGCCGCGTCGAGTTCGGTTGTAGGAAAACCATTATTCAATCGCTTGTCAGAGCATGCTTCAAGCATTCAGGCCGTTGATAATATCGACATTACGGATTTCCACTGCCGCTACTTGGTCGTCGATGATATTTGGATTCCTCTCGGAGAATCCCTGCTAATCGCCCGTTATTCGCCAGTCTGGAATGCTCTCGTGGATGGATTCGGCAATCACGACCCGGGCAAAGGCCGGCACAATGGAATGCGCCCTCGCTGGGATGTACTTCATCCTGGACGCACATGGGCCGAAAAATGCAAGGAACGCCCGGAAACAGCCGAAGACATCAGTCGGGATATCAAAACATACTTGCGCAATGCGGCATTCCCAATTTCGGATCGCTTTCTTGCGCCTGAAAATTGAACAACTGACTTCACATCCATTTGAGTGACCGACGACGAACTGATTGCCGATTTCTTCGAAACCCGTCCATGCTCGGATGGCCTGGAGCTTTTCGTCCGCAAGATCACTTGGAATGGCCCGCGCACTCCGGTCAGTACATGGGACAAGATTGCAACTTTCCCTCCCTCCACTGAACCGGAGGCGATCCAGCAAGCCATGCTGCGGACATTGAGCAAGAAAAAATACTTTAAAGCCTGCGACGAGTGCGGGGAGCGAAAACCCAGCGGCTGGCTAACTGGCACCACTTGCCATTCCTGCTTTGAAAGAATGGGCGTTCGGTTCTGACGCTGTTGCAGTGTTGAACCAACCCTCCCTTCCCTCCCTGCACTCACCAAAAATTTCAAAAATCTGGTTTCAAATACACAACTAATGTAATCTTTTGCCTAGTCATTTCTCTAGGAAACAGAGATGCACGAAAAAATCGACGAAGCCTGCCAAGCGCTGGATGCATTGGGAAATGCTATCGAGACAGGCTGGACCGGAACACAGACTTTTGTTGAAGCTTGGGGGTGGAATTGCCCAGCAGTCACGCGTTTCGAAGCCGCATCTATTGCAACAACGCTTGCAGGAGAATTAAGGGCGGCGGATGTTAATAGTTTTGATTCGGAAATTTCTGATTATTTGGGCGATTTGCCTAGAAAAATTAAACTTGTGCAGACCAATACCGTTCCTCAGTTCTGGGGGAGCAATAACAGCCAAGCCTATTCTGCATACCTGAGTACCATAACTTCGATCCGCGCATCCTTGTATCCAATTCTGGGCTGGAAGACAATTCCAGACCCCAAAATGCTTCCCAGCTACACAATCCGAAGACTCAAAGCCATTCAGGCTAGCGTTGACGCATTGGCTCCTGATCAAGAAAAACTCCAGCGGCAACTCAACGAAATTTCTCAGGCGCATTCAGCCGCTGAGAGTTTGCCAATCGATTTACGTGTACTTGCGGATGCCAGACGGGAAGTTGCAGACCATGCCAAGGCCGTGGAGACAGCGCACAAGAAGATTGATGAGACGCTGAGGCAATCGACAGAGCACTTTCAGCACGTTTCTCAATCTGCCTCAGAGGCTGAAAAATTGGTATTGCAGTGCGAAGAAGCGTACAGAATCACCACCACCAAAGGACTCGCCGCTGCGTTTGATCAACGAGCAACCAAATTGGGTTGGACCGTTATTACTTGGGTTGCGGGACTAATGGCGGCGCTGGGAGCTGGCTCATACTTGGGAGCACATCGTCTCGAAGCGCTGACTGCGGCACTGTCTTCCAACTCTACGAATTGGAATACTGTCTTTTTACATTCTATCCTTTCCGTTCTTTCAATCGGTGCGCCAATTTGGTTTGCATGGCTGGCAACAAAACAAATTGGACAACGATTTCGCCTTGCAGAGGATTACGCATTTAAGGCTTCCGTTGCAAAAGCATACGAAGGCTATCGCAGAGAGGCTGCGCGAATTGATCCTGATTTTGAGGCAAGACTGTTTGCCTCCGCATTAACCAGACTGGAAGAAGCACCTTTGCGACTGGTCGAAACAGCTAGTCATGGCAGTCCGTGGCATGAGGCGCTGTCTTCAAAAACAGTTCAACAGGCAATTGAAACCATCCCTGGATTAAAAGATCGTTTACTTGAACATGTTCAAGATGCAATAAATGCGACAAAAAAACCAGTAAAGGCAACTGTGCCGGTTGCTACTCCAGACGATTGACCTAAGTTCAGTAATGTCTGCTTTACACCGAACTACAGACGCTCCCCGCCACATTCGATTACTACGTTGTTATACCTT
>Ga0316613_10001140_pt1 | contig 18476 bp, 16 predicted proteins | sample OWC_soil_day10_C_2_FD_207647 | JGI IMG/M metagenome (GOLD analysis project Ga0316613, IMG submission 207647) | Wetland soil microbial communities from Old Woman Creek delta, Ohio, United States - OWC_soil_day10_CT_b | ecosystem: Environmental > Terrestrial > Soil > Wetlands | place: USA: Ohio...
GCCGCCGACTTCCTTCAGATTCCACCTCACGGTGGACACCCTTGTCTTAAGCTAACGGTTGGCACTATCAACCCCCGTATTGGACTTTCACCAACAAGTAAGCGCCCATGCTGGGCGCACTATAAAAAAAGTATTTGCATCAAGCAAATACTTTTTTATTCCTGCCCTGCATCAGCCTCATTAAGATGCTCATCAATATGATCTTCCACAATATGCAGAATATTAAACAGAGAAACTCGTTGCTCTTGAGTTAGGCTTTCAAGCTCCTTCGTAACATCCGTAGACAGTTTTTCAAAATGAGCTTCTTTCTCATTATAAATAATACGTCCCATATCCGTTAATGATAAGAGTACTTCCTTCTCATTTTCCTGGGTTCTAGACTTTATTACCAGATCTTTCTGAACTAATTTCTTAACCATTTTCGAAATGGCACCCTTCGTAGCACCATATTTTACTGCTAATTCGGTAACCTTAATATTTTCAAAATCTCCAATTAAAGTCATAAGACTTATCTCCGAAAAGCTTAGCTTACCCACTGGCGTAATATCACTAGCATGTCTGCCCAGTTCACCCATTTTAACTGTAAGGCGCTTTAACGTATTTAAAAATTCTTTCATATCATCTTTTTTCATAATCTTATTATTCACCAAATTCTTGATAAAATCAAGATATTTACACCCTTGACATTATTGTTTACTTATATTATAGTTTACTCAGTAAACAAAATGCAAAAACAAGGAGTGATTACTATGTTAATCGATTTAACACTTCCCATTGATGAACAAGACAAAAACAATCCTTTCTTCAACCAGAAGGATGGAATAAACGTGGCCCGTTTAGGACATCTAGGTACCCATCTGGATATCTTAAAAGTACCCAATTTGGATATCAACCGATTTATTGGCACCGCCAAGATCGTCCATGTAGAAAATATCTTCCAGCGCGAAATTGAGCCTGCTGATTTTGAAAATAAGGTGGATATTCATAAAGGTGATTTCGTGATCTTCAAAACAGATTGGCTGCCAACGTATTACAAAACAGATTTTTATGTGACAGGCCATCCTGAAGCAGGTCATCCGGAGCTGTCCGATAAAACCCTGGAATATCTCATTCAAAAAGAAGTCAATTTCATTGGTATCGATGCTGCGGGTGTGAAACGCAAAGAAGGCCATCTTAAAGCAGATTATTATTGCGCAGACCACAATGTTTTCGTCATCGAAAACATCATCAACCTAGAAACAGTAAATCAAGATACCTTCAAGTTCTATTGTTTCCCCCTTCACTTAAAAAATTCCAGTGGTTTGCCCGTTCGCTTAATCGCTGAACTTTAATTTCACCGCAACTTTCTTCCTAACAGCCTACAATTTGGCGGGCAAAAATAAAAATACCAAAATGCTCCCCTAAAGGTAGATAGGTTAAATAATAAAACCTACTACCGAAAGGGGAGCATTTTTTGAACTATTTCTTACCAGTTGGGTACAATGCTTTTTCACTTTCTGGACTAGTCATATTTTCAGGAGTAACAAGGGTAAACCCTGTATCTACATAGTGCCTTCACACCAGGGAATGTCTTATAAATATTCTTCTTTTTACTTTATTCTTTACTCTTTATGCTACTTTTTTATCTTATTTTCTGTAGTGTTTATAACCTGGGTGTCTTCCTTTAATACCATAATATTTTCTTAACCCAATTAGTTTATCGATGTTTGGTCTAGAGATCTCTTTTTCTCCACCAAGCAAGTGTGCGGTTAAGTTGATCTTAGCAAAAAGTTCTACAGTCTCCATTTTGTAGTAAGCGTTTAATACATCCGTACCTACAGTGAGTGCGCCATGGTTTTCGAGTAACACGGCATCATGTTCCTGAAGATATGGTGCGATTGCTTCTGGCACTTCATAGGTGGATGGAGTACCGTATGGTGTGATGGGAATGGAACCTAGTGCGGCAACCGTTTCAATCATTGTATATCGGTCTAAGTCCACGTGTGCAACTGCATAACCAGTAGCCGTTGGCGGATGGGCATGTACAACCGCACCTACATCATCACGTTCTTGGTAGCATCGCAAATGCATTTTGATTTCCGAAGATGGGCGGTAGCCTTCTTCAGCATCAAGGATTTCACTTTCTGCATTGATGTGGATAAGTTTTTCTGGTGTGATAAAGCTTTTACTAATTCCGGTAGGAGTAACTAAGAATGTACCATCTGCTAATTTTACAGATACATTACCATCGTTAGCAGCAACCCAGCCAAGCTGCCACATTTTATGGCAAACGTCACAAATTTGCTCTCTTATTTCCATATATTCCATGATCATTTCTCCTCGCATATCCTATCTTATATTTGTTTGATAACCGCCGTCATCTCAGTCTACGACAACGCCTTTTTGTAACATAATGTTGGCATAAAGTGCTTTTTCACTGGTTGAATGATAGCGTACGCCGTTTTTGCTGCTTCGTAGAAAGCAAAGCGTTCGATATTGCCAACGGCCTTTACACCACGTTTATCGTATTTGGTTACAATATTTTTATAGGTATCCCAAATGGGTGTTTCTACTAGCTCGCCCTTTGCGACTTCCATGAGGTTTACCGGATTTTCCACATAAGTATCCAATGGGAATACTTGCAAAATTGCATCTAATAATTCCGGTATGCCATGTCCATCACAGGGGATAACATTTGCGGAGTCCCTTTTAGCATACAATCAGCTCCTTAAATTTCTGATAAGCGTCATCCCATACAGCGGCTTCTTGCGGCGAAAAAGAGACAAGTTCTTGCGAATTACGGATAATAGTTCTCCCTTCTGCCAAGTCCTTCACCTCACCGGAGGCAATGAGTTGAAGCACAATATTGCCAAACACAGTCGCTTCGACTGGACCCGCTTTTACCTCACGCTGACAAGCATTGGCGGTTAACTGGCATAATAGTTTACTCTGGGTGCCGCCCCCTACCATATGAATGGTGTTATATACCTTATCTGTACATTCGATCAGTTGTTCTAAGGCATAGCGATATTTGAGTGCCAAGCTTTCGTTAATACAACGAATCATTTCGCCTTCGGTTTGCGGGATTGGCTGATTTGTGTGCTTACAGAATTCACGAATGCGTTCTGGAATATTTCCCGCTGCAACAAATTGCGGTGCATCAGGATCAATAAAACATGTTAGCGGTTTTACCGAATTAGCCATTTCTTCCAGCATTCCAAAAGAATATTCTTTGCCTTCCCGTACCCACTGTCTGCGGCTTTCTTGGATTAGCCATAAACCAAGAATATTTTTCAAAAGCGAGATTTTCTGTCCATAGCCACCTTCGTTTGTAATATTACATGCACTGGATTTTTCATTGATAATTGGCTCATCAAGTTCTGTCCCCAACAAGGACCATGTACCACAGCTGAGAAAGATAAAATCTTTTTCAGCTGCCGGCACTGCAGCGAGGGCACTCTGGGTATCATGACCAGCAACAGCAATGACATCCATTTTAGCAATGCCAAGTTCGCTGCAAATTTCATCCGTGAGCTTACCGATTTTCGTTGCACTGGAAACGATTGGGGTAAATAATTTCCTCGGTAAACCCAAGGCCCTAATAACTTCGCCTGACCAAGTGCCTGCTTTTGCATCTAAAAGCTGTGTTGTCGAGGCAATGGAATATTCCGTCATCTTTTCCCCAGATAACAAATAGTTAAATAAATCAGGCATCAATAACATCGTTTCTGCCCTTTCCATGAGCTGCGGCCGCTTTTCAACGAGGGACAGCAACTGGAATGCAGTATTGAGCTCCATGAACTGGTTGCCAGTAATCGCATAAAACTCAGCCCGATTTATTTTTTTAAAACTTTTTTCTAGCATACCCGCGGTATGGCTATCACGATAATGTATAGGATTTTCAAGGAGCCTGCCGGCTTCATCCAGTAAACCGAAGTCCACGCCCCAAGTATCTACACCGATACTATCCACGCCACCTTCAAACTTCGCTTTCACCAAACTTTGTTTGATTTCGTAGAAAAGACGAAGAATATCCCAGTACATCGTCCCTGTCACCGTCACCGGATCATTAGAAAAACGATGAATTTCCTTTAAATCAATAGACTCTCCGTTATAAGTTCCTATAATGGCTCTGCCACCAGATGCCCCAAAGTCAAATGCAAGCACTTTCTTTTCCTTATTCATCAAGCATCCATCCATTTCTTATTTATACATGGGACCATATGCTCTGCAAGCATTGTAATCTTGTGTATCTTTTTCGATACCAAAAGCGTTCCAAGCGGCTGGACGGAAGATTTTTTCTTCTGGCACATTGTGCATGCACACAGGAATTCTCAAGATGGAACATAACGTAATCAGATCAGCACCAATATGACCGTAGCTGATTGCGCCATGATTTGCGCCCCAGTTATTCATTACATCATAAGCAGATTTAAATGCGCCTTTACCAGTAAGTCTTGGTGCAAACCAAGTACAAGGCCAAGTGTAATCGGTGCGTTTCCATAATTGATCGGAAACCGCCTCTGGTAAATTCACAGTGCAGCCTTCAGCGATTTGAAGCACAGGCCCTAACCCTTTCACTAAGTTCAAACGTACCATGGTTACAGGCATTTCGCTCTTTGTTAAGAATCTGGATGAGAATCCAGCGCCTCGGAAGTAGCCATTATCTGCTGGATTCCAAGTGGTTGCATCAAGACATGCTTTTTGGTCAGCTTCTGTCATCTCCCAGAAAGGTTTGATAACACCCCTTCCTTGTGCATCTTTCACTTCGCCGCAAGCGTCAAGACAAGCTGCACCAGAGTTAATCAGATGAATAAATCCTTGAGACTCTTTAGCAACCCCTTCTAACTCATAGCCAGTTGCTTTTCTCACAGCCTCCGGACTCCAGTATGTTCTTACGTCAGCGAAGATTTGCGCTGTATTTGTCAATAATTTATTAAATAACATGCCTACACCATTTAATGTATCATTTTCTGTGGCAAGCACGTAAGATTCTCTAGCTCCTTCCCAGTCAAAGGAAGAATTAAGTAATGCTTCCGGAAAATCACAGTTTGGATAAAAGTCTGTCCATTGTCTTTGACCTTGGAACCCGCCGGCAATTGCATTGTGACCAACACTTTCTTCTTCACAGCCTGCTGGTAAATTAGGATTACCGTTGTATAAATCTTTGATGATACACATCATTTTTACAACGAATTCCCAAGCTTCTTCTTTTTCCTTATCGGATTTGCAGGCAAATTCAGGATTCTTATCAAAACCTTCTTTACAATTTTCTTTTGTCCATGCCAATGCTTTTTTAAATTCAGCTTCATCGTAAATATTTTCTGCCATTCTGCGGATAATTTCTACTTCATCAACCGATTCCACTCGCATGCCAAGATATTCTTCAAAGAATTCTGGATTGATGATCGAGCCTGCAATACCCATGCAGATGGAACCAATTTGCAAGTAGGATTTCCCTCGCATGGTTGCTGCTGCAACAGAGGCTCTAGCAAATCTAAGCAATTTTTCTTTTACATCGTCTGGGATGGCAGTTTCATCTGCACCTTGTACATCGTGACCATAGATACCAAATGCAGGTAATCCTTTTTGAGCATGGCTCGCTAAAACGGCAGCCAAGTAAACGGCACCCGGTCTTTCTGTACCATTAAAGCCCCAGACACCCTTAATCGTCATTGGATCCATATCCATTGTTTCCGCACCGTAGCACCAGCAAGGTGTAACAGTCAATGTGATATCAACGCCTTCTTTTTTGAATTTTGCAGCACATGCAGCAGATTCTGCTACACGACCAATGGTTGTATCTGCAATAATGACTTTAACAGGCTCGCCATTAGAATATTTTAAATTTTCAGTAAATAATTTCATTGCAGCCTTTGCCATATTCATGGTTTGTGTTTCCAAAGACTCTCTTACTTTTAGGACGCCCCTCCTACCATCGATAGTTGGTCTGATACCAATTACAGGATAGTCACCAATTAATCTACTCTTTGCCACTGTAGGAAACCTCCATTTTATAACTATTTTATTGCTTTGATTTCTCTTTTTTTATTTGTTTATCTGTTTTCAATTATATCAGTGAACATTTTTTGTTTCTTGTGATATAATCAGAAAAAGTATAATAATATTCATATTAAATTGAATTCCGGGAAAATTTGTGTTTGTTATTTTTAAGTGATATTTAGTTATTAACTATTACGTTTTTCAGCAAGGAAATACAAGAAATATAATAATATTCACTTTTTCATAAAAAAGAGGCAAGAGAATGAAACATGAAGGGTATAACGAATTCCGACAAAGAGGGCGGTTTGACTTTCCCATAGAGTTCCATGCCGTTACCTACCACCATCCCCGCTACAATATGCCGTATCATTGGCATATTGAATACGAACTCATTCGCATTCTGCAGGGTGAATACTTTTTTTCATTAAATGAAACAGAGGTACAAGCGAAAGCCGGCGACATTCTATTTATCAGCGATGGTATCGTTCATGGAGGCTATCCCAAAGATAGCAGCTGTATCTATGAATGCATCGTATTCGATATGAATTCGCTATTAAAAGATAATAATATCTGCAAGAATAGTATTCAAAATATTCTTGAACATAATTTGCTCATAAACCATTACTTTACAGAAGAAAATGACAGCATTCATCAAACGATTTGGAATCTATTTGATGCCATGAGTAAACAAAAAAACGGCTATGAATTTATAGTCCAAGGCTCGCTTTATCATTTCATTGGACTCGTCCTAGAGCAGAAACACTACGCTTCCAAAGACCAAAATTTGAGTGGCAAATATAAACATATCAAACAATTAAAACAAGCGTTTCGCTTGATTGACTCTTCATACGCCTCTGCCATCTCCCTTGAAGAAATGGCAAATGCAGCAGGACTATCACCAAAATATTTCTGCAAGTTCTTCCAAAAGATGACGCATCGTACACCGATTGATTACCTCAACTATTATCGCGTCGAATGCGCCTGCAATAAACTGACAACTAGTGGTCTCTCTGTAACCGAAACAGCCTACGAATGCGGTTTCAACGATCTTAGCTATTTCATCAAAACCTTCAAAAAATATAAAAGCACCACGCCAAATAAATATGTAGCAATGATCAACGCAGCCAAAGATGATGCAATTTTAAAATAAAAAGGACCAAGGTGTTTGGCAAATCCATTCAAACTCGCCAAGAGCCTTAGTCTTTTTTATTACTTGTTTACCTAACTATGGTTTCGTACATCGAACTGCTTCCATAATCGTTAATTCAAATCGTTCTGCAACCATCTTTTCAAAATACCGGGGGAATGATACAAGGACTTAGTGGTAAACAGCCTAATATGAAACGATTCAATAATAATTTAAAAATATTCTTTTAACAAACTAACAAAGCTTTTTAACAGAATCCGTTACTATTATTTCTGTTTTTAAGCGACTTACCATAGGGAATCCACTTTGGTCACCTTTCATTCTACTAATTAACGTTTCCGCAGCTTTCCTGCCTATGGCCTCCATCGACTGAACGACAAAAGAAATCGGTGGGGTAATGATTTTTGACAATTCCATCTGATCATAACCAAATAGAGAAATATCTTCGCCAATAGCCAAGCCATGCTCATTTAGAAATCTAATAGCACCAATAGTCGTTTCATAGTTGGAAGTAAAGATTACTGTAGGCATTTCATTTAGCTCGTAAAGCTTGCCAACAGCCAGATATCCACCCTCTTGGGTATAATCACTATAATAAATCAGATGATCGTCTATTTCTATATTGTAATCTTTCAGAGCTCGCAAATACCCTTCAAGCCGTTCTTTAGCAGTATAGATATTTTTAGGCCCCGCTATCATACCGATCCTGCGGTGGCCTCGATTAATAATGGCTTCAACTGCTTGATAGGCACCATTCACATTGTCAGATACAACACCATCACAAAGCAAGTTGGTTACAAGACGATCCATAAGTACGATTGGCATTCCCTCTTCTTGTATCTGCCGAATATGTTCTCCTGAATCTTCTACCGGCATCAAAACAATCCCATCAACGAGTTTATCCCTAAAGAGCCTTAATTTTTCTTTTTCTTTTTCCAGACAGTTTCTAGAATCGCAAACTAATATGCTATAACCAACTTCGTCAAAAGCCTGTTCCATGCCCTCAATAATATGAGTACTAAATATATTGGAAAGTTTAGGAATCAATACCCCTACAGTAAAAGTCTTGCTAGTCTTAAGCCCTCTAGCAATGGAATTAATACTAAAGTTAAGACGCTGAATTGCATCTTCAATTTTTTCACTATTTACAGGCTTGATGATGTAACCGTTCAAATATCTTGATACAGTACCGACAGAGGTCCCAGATAATTTAGCAACATCCTTTATCGTTGACATTAGCACCACTCACTCCAATAAAATAATTTATCGAATAAACTTCCTAAAACAAACCATGTAGCCATTAAAATTCATCAAATAAACAATGGCTTGCAATAGAAACGTTTCAATTATTCTCCTATTATTTTACTTGTTTGAGTTACTATTTGCAATTGTTTTTTTAGTACATTACTAACGGCTCTGTTTTTTTGTATCTAAAAGCTATAATTCTATTACAGTTATTTCTCTTGCTATCTTCTCTACTTCTTTTTTTCTAACAAATCCAGTTTCTGCCTCCATAGCATTGGCAGTTCCACAAGCTGCGGCAAATGCCAGTAGTTTTTCTATCGAATAATTTCTTTTTAATCCTACAGCAAAACCACTGACCAGTGCATCTCCAGAACCTACGGGATTTTTGACCGTAACCTCGGGTATCTGAACTTTGTAATTTTTCCCCTGATGACCTGCCAAAAATCCTTTATCACCCAGTGATACAACTACCCATTCAATTCCTGCAGCATTTAACTTATTAATCTGCTGCAAAATATGATCTTCATTCACAAAAGTTTGACCAGTGATCATTTCTAACTCATCTTTATTCGGTTTTATAAAAAACGGCTTTGCTTCCATTCCTTTTACTAATAATTCCCCACTAGTATCTAATAAAAATTTTTTCCCCATTGCTGAGGCTCTTCTTATTAAATCAGCATATATATCCTTAGGAATATTCTGAGGAATACTGCCTGAAGCCACCACAATAGAAGAATCCAGCAATAACGTTTCATATAAGCTTAAAAAAAGATTTAATTCCTCATTCGTCACTTCTGGACCCGGTTCTAATATCTCGGTTTGAATCAGATCATCTGTTATAAAGGCCAAACACTCTCTCGTAGCACCCTTGATTTTTATAAAGTTATTATTTATGCCCATCTCTTGCAACTTATCAACAATAAATTCGCCTGTTTTTCCACCTATAAAACCTGTAGCAAGTACCTCTTCACCAAGAATGGTCGCGACATTTGCTACATGGAGTCCTTTACCCCCTGCCGTATTTTCTACCGTTCTGGCGCGCATTACTTTACCTTTTACGAAATCTTCCAGCTCATACCTTTTATCGATGGATACATTCAAATTAATTACTGTAATCATGCTTTGTTGTCGCTTCCACACATTTTTATTTTCGATATGACGATTTCCTTCATGGCAATTTTCCCAGGTGTCATGTACTTTCTTGGATCATTGGCATCGACATGCTCGATAAAATATTTTTTTACTGCATTAGCAAATGGTATTTTCAAATCTGTTGCAATATTCACTTTGCAGATTCCCAAGCCTATTGCTCTCTTTACTAACAGTTCAGGTACATCGGATGCTCCATGAAGTACTAATGGAATGGATACTTTGCTTTTGATTTCCTTTAATCTGTCAAAATCTAATTTAGGCTCACCTTTATATAAACCATGTGCTGTGCCGATGGCCACGGCCAAGGAGTCAATTCCTGTGCGCTCAACAAATTCTTTTGCCATTTCGGGGTCTGTATAGGCTGATTCCTTTTCATCAACAATCATGTCATCTTCAATTCCAACTAATTTCCCAAGTTCGGCTTCTACCACTTTTCCTTTTACATGGGCATATTCCACGATCTTTTTTACCTTCTGAACATTTTCTTCAAAAGGTTCTTTTGACGCATCAATCATTGCTGATGTAAAGCCAATGTCAATGCAATTTTTTATTTCTTCAAGCTCTTCAAAATGATCTAAATGTAACGCAATAGGGATACTATGTTTCTGGGCAGCCACTTCTGCAATTGCCACTAAATACTCTGCAACTGCATACTGAACAGTTCCTGGAGTTCCCGCAATGATAACAGGTGATTTTAATTCTGCAGCCGTATCCACTACTACTTGAAGTGTTTCAAGGTTATGAATGTTAAATGCTGGAACTGCATAATTCTCATTTTGCGCTTTCAATAACATCGCTGTCGTTGTTACTAACACGTTCTTCACCTCTTATAATTAATTTTATGTTTCTATATGCATACTAAAGAAGCAACATCTATATTCTTAGCCGCCAGGAATAGGATATAGAGCATTGCTCACTTCTTGCTGAATGCCTATATCCATTTCTCACAATTTCCTTATAAGATTGTTAGTGCATTTTGTCTATATTTCCCTTATATGTTTTTCCCTATATTTCTCCTAATTTATAGTGGCGTAACCTCGCCAGTAACATCCCATAAATCTTCCCAAGTCTGACCGTCTTTCCACAAGAATACCTGCCCTTTAATCAGGCGGCAATTTCTATCAATACCCTCAATTTCTTTCATTTCTTCCTCTGTGAGCAAATCATGTACTACCGCCTTAAGATTGCTGGCATACTCATTACGATGGATCGAAAAGGGTATCGGGGTCTGCCCGTGTTGTACTCCCCATTTTACGCAAATAACAGCTGGATGTACGTTATGTTTTTGTGCTATTTTAACGATTACCGGATCTTGAATATCAACCACATCATCCACCGCCTTATCACGGTCGGGACGTGTTGGGGAACCAATGGGGCAAAAACCGATTGGCAGAATATCATGATCTGTTATAAATTTAAAAAATTCTTTTTGCTGGAAGCATGGATGAAGTTCCATCTCATTGGCAGCTGGTTTAATTCTGGCATCACGCAGAACTAATTTCATTTTAGGAATTGTCATATTGGAGGTACCGATATGCCTAACTAAACCTCTATCGACGAGTTGTTCCATCTGTCTCCAGGTTTTCATATAGTTCTCATGAATATATCCTGTTGCATCCGGGCTACGAGAATCTACACTGCAACCTTGGGCATGAAAGTTTGGAAAAGGCCAATGTACTAAAAATAAATCCAAATAGTCAAGCTGTAAATCTTTGAGTGTCTTTTCACAAGACTCTATTACTTTATCATGCATATCATTCCAAACTTTGGAGGTAATGAACAATTCTTCACGTTTAATACCGGTTGCCATGATTTCTTGGAAAACCTCACCAATTAAATGTTCATTCCCGTAAACAGCTGCGCAATCAAATAGTCTAAATCCTACTTCGGCAGCACCTCTTACAGCCGCTGCTATTTGTTCTGCGGTAAAACGGTCTGAGCCAAATGTCCCCATGCCTATTCCTGGAATTTTGGCACCCGTATATAATGTCCTTTGGGGAACTGTACTTGGGTCAATGATGTCGCTTTTCTCTACCATGATGCAATTCACGCTCCTCTACCTATTTAAAAATTACAATTTACAATGTATCTAAAAACTTCCTACTTTAAAAGCAGAAGCTATTTAGCTTGATTAACCAACTTTCATAATTATGGAATTTCACAGCTTGATCTTTCCCTATCCCTTTCTTACTCATTGACAAACATAACTTTTCCTTTGACGAGTCCGGGTATCTTATACAGATCAAAACCATTTTTACATTCACTAAGTGGAAGTTTTTTATAGATTAGACTTTCATCAAATTTCAATGCACCTGTACCAAAATAGTGGGCCGTCAACTGCCACTCCTGACCAGGAAATGGAGCACTATAAGACATCCAAGAACCAGTCAATGTAAATTCTTTACGATTCATGTTTTCAAATTGGGCTGGTGTAAAAGTCAAATCCTTACTAGGTGTGCCAATAAAGCAAACGCTAGCTTTATTAGCTGCTATCTCAAAAGCTAACTTCATCGTTACATCAATACCCGCTGTTTCAAAAACAAAGCCAAAGCCTTGATGATTGGTGAGCTTATGAATGTTTTCTTTAAAATCTGGATCAAGAGTATTCACCGTTACATCTGCACCTAATTTTTTAACCAAAGCTAACCTAGCATCATCAATGTCAAAAACAAACACTCTCTTGGCTCCATAGATTCTGGCCCATTGGGCTGTAAACAAACCGATAGTACCCCCACCAAGAATTGCTACATCTTCTCCGCCATGATACTTAGCACACGTGATACCATGCAATGCTACTGTCGATGGTTCAAAAAAAGCACCTTGCTCGTAACTGATGGATGGATCAAACTTTATAGCATGTTTTGCTGGCAATTTTACATACTCGGCAAAACTTCCCTGAATTCTTGAGCCAATAAATGTGTATTTCTTGCATTGAGAATAATTTCCACGTTGGCAATCATCACATTTCATGCATGGTACCAACGGTGCGCCAGAAACACGATCCCCTACTGCTACTTCCGTAACATCTTTGCCAATTTCCACTACATCACCAGAAAATTCATGTCCTAAGATAATGGGATAATTATGAGCTGCATTCCCCAAGACTCTCGGAATGTCAGAACCGCAAATGCCAGCAGCCTTTACTTTGACTAATACATCCCCATCACCTAACTGTGGCCTGGGAACCTCTTCATACCGCAAATCATCTTTCCCGTGTAAAACAGCAGCTTTCATTGCTTTACCTCACTTTTCACAAAGGTATCTTTTAACTTCTCATAAATTTCACGATACACTTCGTAATATTTCTGATGCACCCCATGTGCCTTCATATCCGGTTCATGAACCCTGGTAATACGGACAGTTCGATGAACGGCTTCTTTAAAATCACGATATAAACCCGTTCCTACTCCTGCCAGCATAGCTGCGCCTAATGTAGTCGCCGTATCCGATGAGGGTACTTTGATTACCTTCCCTGTTACATTGGCTTTAATTTGCGTCCATAAATGGCTGTTAGCTGCTCCGCCCATAGCAATTAATTCATCCACTTGCACACCGACTTCTGCAGCAGCCTTTAAATTATGATGGAGCGCATAGGCACAGCCCTCTAACACAGAACGCACCATATGCCCCTTCGTCTTATCATAGCCAAGACCGAAGAATACCCCTTTCGCATTTTTATCCCAAATTGGCGATCTTTCTCCTGCCATATAGGGTAAGAAAATTACTCCTTCTGAGCCATCCTTAATACCTGCTGCTTGATTAACCAGAAGATCAAAAGCATTTTCCCCCGTATTTTTCTCCTGTAGGGATTCGAAAGCTCCCAACTCTTGTTTAAACCATTTCAGACTGCCCCCGCCAACTGTGCCACCTTGCAAGAGCCAAGCACGGGGAACTACGTGATGACTCAAGATAAGTTTCGGATGGGCCAGTGCTTTGTCTAAACAAATGCTCATGCCACCAGCCTGACCGCCTTGTTCTTGCGTCTGTCCAACCTCAATCACACCAGCACCCAAAGTTCCGCAAGCAGCATCTAAACCACCAGCTACAACGGGAATCCCCACCCTTAGACCAGTGGCTTCTGCGGCCTGTTTCGTAACCTGACCAATGACATGATGACATTCGAAAATGTCGGGAAGCTTTGCCAAATCAATTCCCATATCCTCACACAATGCTTCATCATAAGTGCCAGTATTCACATTAAAAACATGAAAACCATAACCCTGTGATACATCTTGTGTCATGTTGCCTGTTAATTTAAAGGCTATATAGGCATTGCTTTGCAAAAATTTATAGGTATTCGCATAAACCTGGGGCTGATTTTCTTTCATCCATAAAATTTTTGGTGTAATATAGGTAGGATCAAACGAGTTACCACTAACCGCAAAAATTCGATCAAAGCCAAGTTTCTCAACAGTCTTCTGTGATTGTAGTACGGCCCGCCGATCCATCCAGATCATGGCATTTCGCAATGGTGTACCTGCATAGTCTACTGGCAAACAAGACCAACTTTGACCATCAATGCCGATACCAGCAATATGTTGAGGCTGAATAGCCCCGTTGTGCAATGTCTCTTTAATTGCCTCACAAATAGCCTGCCACCATTCCACTGGATTTTGTTCCACATAATCGGCTGCTGGATAGTATACTCGATAAGGTTTAGTCGCTTGTGCAACAACGGTACCATCAAGATCAAAAATACACACCTTACAGGCTGATGTTCCAATATCTATACCAAGTAACAATTTACCTATACTGTCGGTGCTCATTATTTTACAACACCTTTTTTTAGAATGATGTTAGCATATAATGCCTCTTCTCCAGTAGCTACTATTGCATATGCTTTTTTAGCGCGCTCATAGAAGGCAAAACGCTCAATATTTTCAATTTTAATATTTTTTTCATGCTTCTTAATAATCTCTTCATACTGATCCCAAATAACTGGCACTATCTTGTCCCCAGGTACTACTTCCATAAGTGCTACAGGTGCTTCCACATAAGGATCTAGCGGAAACAAGTTTAAAATCGCATCCAGTATTTCTGGCACATTATGCCCATCACATCTTACCAAATAATTAGAAGCGCAAGTGCCAGCCGGAAAATTACCATCTGCTATAACAATTTCGTCACTATGTCCCATCTCCATCAATACTTTCATTAGTTCGGGAGAAATAATCTTTGGAATTCCTTTTAGCATAAAGTACATACTCCCCTTCTTACATATACAAAGTTAGGCAACAGAATCAACGTTTTTGAAACGTTTCATTAATATAGTTATAAATGATCATCAGTTTAAAAATATCTCTTATATCGATTAAACTGATGATCATTATAGTACCTATTTACTATAACAGACTATTTTTTACCTGTTGGATATAATGCTTTTTCACTTTCTGGACTGGTCATGTTTTCCGTGGTAACAATTGTAAATCCAGTATCTATTTTCTTTTCAACTGTTTTACCAGCTAAGATATCAACAATGGCTTGAACACCTTTAAAGCCCATATTGTATGGCATTTGAACTGCAGTTGCCTTACAAAAACCTTCTTTTATGAGTGGAATAACATCATCGGAAGAGTCAAAACCAACTTCAATAATTGTTTTATTATTCTTTTCTTTCAATGCTCTGCCTACACCAACAGTACCTGGCTCATTACATGCATAGATGGCAGCAAGATCAGGATTCGCAGTCATTAAGTCTTGCGTTAAAGAGAGTGCTTTTTGTTTGTCTGAATTATAAAATTGCGTTGGTAATACTGTGATGCCAGGGTATTTAGCCATAACATCCCTAAAGCCTTTTTCACGTTCAATGGCAGTTTGGGCACCTGGTACAAAGTTCGCTATGGCTACTTTGCCTTTACCATTAAGCATTTTAGCCAAACTTTCTCCTACTGCAGCAGAAGCAGCCACGTTATCAGTAGTCAGAAAACTTTTATATTTATCTGTATCAACACCAGAGTCAATAATAACTACTGGTATACCTGCAGCAATCGCCTTTTCTGTGACAGGTGCTAATGCTTTAGCATCGGATGCAGCTAACACAATACCAGCAACTTTCTGATTGATAGCATTTTCAACCAAGCTGACCTCACCGTTGATATCTGACTCGCCGCCTGGAGCACCAGTGAAATACATATCAATCCCACCAGCTTTTGCTGCAGCTTCAGCACCAACTTTAACAGACTGCCAATATACATGTTCTGTTCCCTTTACGATCACTGCAATTTTTTTCTTCGTACCAGTATCTGCAGCTTTTGTAGAATCAGCCGCTTTTCCACAACCTACTAGTAATACCGCTACCATAAAAGTTGCCAAGATAATACTTACTACTTTTTTCAAACGAAACTCCCCCTCTTTATCCTTATTTGACTACTGGACCAACAAGATTTTTTAGATCCCCCCTTTCTAAAATCACGGGATTCAAAAATCAATTTACTGCTGAGCTATCCCGAGATTATTTTCTTCTGATTTTATCAATGTACACAGCAACAATAATTACCAAACCAATTGCAATTTGCTGCCAGAAGGCATTTACATTCAATAGGTTCAGACCATTACGTAAAACCCCCATTATGGCGGCACCGATCATAGTACCTAGAATTGTCCCTGCGCCCCCCATCGGACTTGTACCTCCGATAATGGCAGCAGCAATCGCATCAAGTTCATAGCCAATACCTGCCTGAGCCTGTGCCGATACAAGCCTGGCCGCCAGCATAACACCAACTAATCCCGATAATAAACCAGACACCATATACACACCATTTATGGTGCGACCAATATTTATGCCCGATAATCTGGCTGCATCTTCATTACTGCCTAATGCGTAAATATACCGACCAAAGGCTGTTTTATTGAGTATGAAGCCAAACAACACTGCTATCAATACAGTTATGATTACAGGAACGGGTATAATATCCAGAATCGTTCCCCCACCGATGAAGTAAAAGCCTTCTGGCAATCCAGACACTGGTAGAGAATCAGTAATTACATAAGCTGCACCTCTAGCAATACTCATCATGCCTAATGTAGCAATAAAAGGTGCTATTCCCAATTTAGTAATAGCTAAACCGTTAGCCAGGCCACAGACTCCGCCGACTACTATCCCTAAAATTATACTTAACGGTATCCCCCACCCAGCTAATAAAGCTTTACCACAAACTACACCGGCTACCCCTAGTATAGAGCCAACGGAAAGATCAATACCCGCAGTAATGATTACATAAGTCTCGGCTATGGCCAACATAGCCACCGCTGAAGTCTGTAAAGCTACGGTCAAAAGATTGTTTACTGCCAGGAACGTATCTGTTGCAACAGAAAATACAAAACCTAATAGTAACAGTCCTGCAAAAGACCCTAGTTCATTATATATTTTTTTATTGAATAATTTCTTTTTACCCAGTTTAGCGCTAACTATATCTAAACTCACATTATCACCCTTCCAACAATTAAAAATTAATACTATTTTTGAACAGCATGGGTTAACAATCTTTCCTGCGTAGCACCTTCTCGCATTGACTCACCAGTAAAACGCCCACCGCGCATAACTAATATTCTATCGCTCATCCCTAATATCTCTGGCAACTCACTAGAAATCATGATAACACCTACGCCTGATTTCACAAGCTTATTCATAAGCTCATACACTTCAAATTTAGCCCCGACATCAATTCCTCTAGTAGGCTCATCAAAAATTAAAACGTGAGATTTTCGGCATAGCCATTTTGCTAAAATTATTTTTTGTTGGTTGCCACCGCTTAAAAATTTGGCTTTCTGTGCCAGACTAGGAGTCTTAATTTTAAGTTCTGCTGTATATTTTTCACCCAATATTCGGCATTTCTCTTCATTAATAACACCCATTGTACATAATTCAGGAATATTCGCCAGTACCATGTTCTCCTCAACAGACAATCCCAAGGCTAAACCGTCTCTTTTCCGATCTTCAGTTAAGTAACCAATCCCACTTTTTATGGCATCTCTTGGGCTTTTTATTTTTACGTTTTTTCCGTGAATCTTAACTTCAATAATATCTGTTTTATCTGCACCAAATAATGCTCTCGCGAACTCAGTTCGGCCTGCCCCTACCAATCCATATATCCCCAAGATTTCACCCTCGAATAGTTTAAAATCTTTTATATCATGGATGGTTTTACTGCTCATATGCTCAACTTCAAGTATTACTTTTCCTCTTATTGCATTATGATGAGGTGGAAATTTTTCTTCCAGACTTCTACCAACCATTGAAGCTATCAAATCCTCTAGAAGTGATTCATCATAATTAACTGTCTTGATATACTGCCCGTCACGCATTACCGTAACTCGGTTGGCTATATGCTTTAACTCTTCTAGGCGATGAGAAATATATACAATACCAATCCCACGGGTTTTAAGTTCTTTTATAATTCGAAATAATTCATCTACTTCTTTTTCTGTAAGTGCTGCTGTTGGTTCATCCATAATAACGATTTCTGAATTCATTGATAAAACCCGTGCAATTTCTATCATCTGCTGCTGTGCTACGCTAAGATCTTTGGCTAGCGTTTCAGGTTCAATATCCAAATGAAGAGATTCTAATATATCTTTAGCTATCTTGTTTAACTCTTTTTTCTTTATTATAAAATTAAATATTTTATTTCTAGGTTCACGACTAATAAAAATATTTTCAGCTACACTAAGATGAGGAAATAAACTGAACTCCTGATGAATAATATTAATCCCCAGATTTTGCGCATCCTTTGGTTGACTAATTTTAACTTCTTTACCTTTAAAGATGATCTTTCCTGAATCACAATTATATACACCTGTTAGAATTTTCATTAAGGTAGACTTTCCCGCCCCATTTTCACCGATCATAGCATGAAGTTCGCCTTTTCTAATATCAAAATTTACATTCGTTAGTGCCTTAACACCGGGAAAAGTCTTATAAATATTCTCCATTTTTACTAGGTCAGCCAAA
>Ga0316613_10001141_pt1 | contig 18475 bp, 8 predicted proteins | sample OWC_soil_day10_C_2_FD_207647 | JGI IMG/M metagenome (GOLD analysis project Ga0316613, IMG submission 207647) | Wetland soil microbial communities from Old Woman Creek delta, Ohio, United States - OWC_soil_day10_CT_b | ecosystem: Environmental > Terrestrial > Soil > Wetlands | place: USA: Ohio...
AAATACAATTTTAGCTGTAAGGGAAGTACTGGATTGTTCCGACATAGGGAAAGAGAGCGTGGCAGCGGTTGGAATCTGTAATCAGAGAGAATCAACTGCCATATGGAGCCGGAGCGGGGAGCCGCTTGCCAATTCCGTTGTCTGGCAGTGCAGCCGGGCAGCACGGATCGCTGAGCGTTTTAAGAACTGCAGCGGTGATATTTATGAGAAGACAGGGCTTCCCCTTTCTCCTTATTTTCCGGCGGCTAAAATGACATGGCTTTTAGAAAATGTCTCGCCAAAGGAATCTTATTGTATGGGAACAATGGACAGTTATCTGGTTTACAGTCTTACAAAGGGCTCCAGTTTTTTTACAGATTACTCCAATGCATCCAGAACCCAGTTATTTAACCTCCATACCTTAAAATGGGATGAAGATCTGTGCCAGATGTTTGGGATACCCATAAAGGCATTGCCTGAAGTCTGTTCCAGTGATGCCTGCTTTGGTTATACTGATTTTGAGGGATATCTTGATGTGCCGGTGCCTGTATACGGAGTAATGGGTGATTCCCATGCCGCTTTGTTTGGGCAGGGCTGCCATATGCCGGGACAGGCAAAGGCAACCTATGGAACGGGATCCTCCATTATGATGAATGCCGGGGATTCATTTGTAAAAAGCAGTACAGGTCTTGCCACTTCTCTTGCCTGGGGAATGGGAGGCCGTGTAGAATATGTTTTAGAGGGGAATATTAATTATGCAGGAGCAGTTATTTCCTGGCTGAAAAATGAGATGGGTCTTATCTGCTCAGAGGAAGAGGCGGAAGAACTGGTTCATCATGCAAATCAAAAGGATACTGCTGTATTAATTCCGGCATTTTCCGGACTTTCTGCACCTTACTGGATGGGAAATGCCAGAGCCATGATTTTAGGTATGAGCCGGACTACAGGAAAAGCAGAGCTGGTAAAGGCAGCAGTTGAGAGCATTGCTTTCCAGGTAGCGGACATACTGACTGCCATGGAAAAGGACAGTGATAAAATGCTAAAAGAGTTGTGTGCAGATGGCGGACCTGCTAAAAACCGTTATTTAATGCAGTTTCAGTCTGATATATCAGATATTCGTATGCGGGTATCAAAGCAGGAAGAGCTTTCTGCAATCGGAGCAGCATATATGGCAGGAATTGCGGCAGGAATATATGACAGGAGTAAAATATTTACCAATATCGATTATGAAATTTATAACAGTCACATGGACAAGGATAGCAGAGATGAGAGAAAAAACCGCTGGAAGGAGGGAATTAATCTGGTCTGCTTAAATGCCGGTGGCTAAAAGACCATAAAAGAAAGGATACGGCTATGCGGCTGAAAGCAAAGGATGTTGCGGCGGCGCTGGGAATTTCACCGGCGACCGTCTCTCTGGCATTAAATAATAAGCCCGGGGTTAAACCCTCAACGAGAAAGCGGATTCAGAATTATATTCTGATGGAAGAAGAGAAGAATAACAGCAGGTTAAGGGCAGAGTATACCGAGAGTAAGGGAACTGTGCTGATGCTTAACTATATTAAGCATGGAATTATTTTAAAGCAGAGGGAAAATAAACGCAACCCTCTGCTTTTTGATGATTTTGAATACATCTGTAATAAAGCGGGATACCGGTTTGATTATCAGGAATTTTATGAAAAGACAGGAAGTCTGGAGAAATTGCTGGATAAATGCAGGAACGGAAATGTAAAGGGAATCTACATGATGGCAGCGGAAATGAATTACAGTGATATTTATCCTTTTGGCCAGCTTAAAATTCCTGTAGTGGTGGGAGACAATCTGTTTTATGAACAGGGGATGGATAGCTTTCTGATTGATAATAAAGAAGGAATTTGCAGAGCGGTAGATTATCTGGTTGATAAAGGGCACAGTTATATTACCTATCTAGCAGAAAAGGTTGATATCTTTAATTTTACAGAGCGCAGAGAAGCATTTGTAGAGGAGATGGAGAAACGGCACTGTGGAGACGGAAGCAGTCGTATCATCCGATTAGGAAATCAGATTGATGAAGTATATGAAGCTATGAACGGGTATCTGGATGGAGGTCTCAGAAAAACAACCGCGTTTGTTCTGGAAAGCTCCGTGGTATCCCTGGGAGTAAGCAAGGCTCTTTTGGAACGGAATATCCGGGTACCTAGAGATATTTCCTTAATCGGGTTTGACGCACTTCCAAATCTTAGTATACCTGGAATAAATCTTACACTGATAAAGGGAACCCATACAATGAGGCATAAAGCAGCCATGAGCCATCTGATCAGGCATATCGAAAATGAAGAAGGGGAGATGGTTCGGGTTTATTACAAAACCAGACTGCTGGAGGGAGAAAGCGTATTTGATAAAAACAAGTACATTTACAAGTTGTAGTTTTAAATAAAATTTAAAAATTTATTATAATTGCATAAAGAATGTGGAAAAAAATGGCGCTTTTCTATGGTGTTTTGATTGATACGGAGAAATGTCGGAGGGGGATTGATTGAGAAAAAAACGGGTGTTAGTATGAGTTTACAAAACGCGATACAAAGAAGGTATTAAAGGTATAACTTAATCTCAGGAGGGATAATCATGGCTAAGAAAAATTACGATGAGCTGGCAAAACAGATTGTGGCCAGCGTGGGGGGAGCGGGTAATGTTAATTCCCTGATACACTGTGCAACCAGACTGCGCTTTCAGATTAAAGATCCGGCTAAAGTTGATAAAAAAAGGCTGAGCCAGACGGAAAAAGTCATAACGGTAGTGGAAGCTGGTGGTCAGCTTCAGGTAGTGATTGGAAATGCAGTAGGGGATGTATATGATGCTATATTAGCAACGTCATCCATTAAAGCCGGAGATATGGACAGGGATGATAAAAAGAGCAGTGATAAAAATATTATTAACATGTTTATGAGTACAGTTTCCGGGATCTTTGCGCCAATACTGGGAGCTATGTCGGGGGCTGGTTTATTAAAGGGACTCCTGATTCTGTTTACAACATTGGGCTGGCTGTCAACAGATATGGGAACCTACCGTATTTTATTTGCTGCGGCAGATGGGGTATTTACATTTCTTCCGGTTTTCCTTGCCTATACATCAGCCAAAAGATTTAAGGCAGATCCGTTTGTGTCAGTGGCAATTGCTTCGGCACTGTTGTATCCTAACATAACTGCAGCGTTTGCAGCAAAGGAGTCTTTGACATTTTTAAATATTCCGGTGGTTCTTGTAAGCTATACTTCATCTGTAATACCAATTATTCTTTCCGTTTATGTACTTTCTAAGCTGGAAAGAGGCCTTAGAAGTATTCTTCCGGATATAGTTAAGAATATTTTTACACCTTTAGTATCGCTTGTCATTATGGTGCCATCAACCTTCCTGGTAATTGGTCCGGTTTCTGATTTTGCGGGAAAAATGCTGGCAGGAGGTTATACAGCTCTGGTTTCTGTCAATCCGGTTATTGCAGGCTTTATTCTCGGACTTGTATGGCCGGCTGCGGTTATGTTTGGACTTCACTGGGGATTTGTTCCCATTGTTATCAATAACATTACACAGTATGGAAGAGATACTCTGTTTACTATAACAGGGCCTAACAATTTTGCTCAGGCGGGAGCTGCGTTGGGAGTATTTCTAAAGACTAAGAATAAAAAAGTGAAAGATATTGCCGGACCTGCAGCACTTTCAGCAGTACTTGCGGGTATTACAGAACCAGCCATTTATGGAGTAACATTAAAATACAAAAAGCCGTTCTTTATCGGGGCATTTTTTTCCGGTATTGCAGGAGCAATCACAGCCGCAGTTGGTGCAGGAGCTCCTACCGTTTTAGGGACCAGCCTTCTAACCTTAACCGGTTATATTGGAGTGGGATTTGCAGGATTCTGTGCGGCATGCGCCATCGCTTATTTTGGCTCTGCCATATGTACGTATCTGTTTGGATTTAGTGATGATATGCTCCTTGAAGAAACAACAACAGAGACTAAAAACGATGTGGTTAAACAGGAAGAAGAATTAGCAGCACCTGTAAACGGAACGATTCTATCATTATCTGAAGTAAAGGATCCTGTATTTGCAGGAGGCGGATTAGGGAAAGGCAGTGCAATTTTGCCGGATGACGGCACATTTTATGCTCCTTGTGATGGAACAGTTGAGACTGCATATCATCACGCAGTGGGGATCATGACGGATCAGGGTGCTGAGGTTTTTATTCATGTTGGTTTAGACACGGTGAAACTGGAAGGTAAATTTTTTGAGCTTTTCGTAAAAACTGGTGACAGGGTTAAGAAAGGTGATCTTCTTATAAAGGCGGACTTAAACAGTATCAGGCAGGAAGGTTATGATGTAACTACTATGGTTTTGGTAACAAACAGCAGTGATTATGCAGATATTTTAACTACAGAGGAAAAAAAGGCTGTGGCAGGAAATTGTATGATTCGTTGTATTCCCAGGTAATGAAAGATTTGGAGGTTTTCCATGAGCAGACTTAAAATACATGAAAACAAGAGGGGTTTTACACTGGAGGGTCGGAATTTCTTTTATCTGGCAGATACGGTATGGAGCGCATTTACCTCAATTACATTGGAGGAGTGGGGAGATTATCTGGAAAGACGCTGGGTTCAGGGATTCAATGTGCTGCAGATTAATACAATGCCGCAATGGGACAGATGTATGTCCGATGTGGGGATATATCCGTTTTACACAGAGGATGGTCAGAAATTTGATTTTACGAAGTGGGATGAAGCGTATTATGAAAGAGCACGACAGATGTGCCGCATGGCTGTTGATAAAGGATTTCAGCTGGCACTGGTGGTATTGTGGCTTAATTATGTTCCGGGAACCTGGGGAAGCAGACTGGTAGATTTAAATGTAATGCCGGAGGAGTTTGTCAGTACTTATACAGAAAAAATAGTGGAAGTATTTGATGAGTTTGATCCCATCTATGTTGTCAGCGGAGATACGGATTTTGATACGGCGGAGGCGGTTTCTTATTATGAAGCAGCACTTAAAACGGTTTGTGAGAAATCTCCCCAATCATTAAAAACCATGCATATTAAGAGGGGATATGATTATATACCGGAACAGTTTTTAGACCGCCTGGATTTTTATATGTACCAGTCAGGGCATTTTGCAGATGGACAGGATATGGCTTATCTCCTTGCTGAAAAATTCTACAGGGATTATCCGGTAAAGCCTATTGTAAACGCAGAACCCTGCTATGAGCAGATGGGATACAGCCGGAAGATGTACGGACGTTTTCAGCCATATGACTTACGTAAGGCAGCATGGAGCGGGATTTTGTCTGGCGCATGTGCCGGGGTCACGTATGGTGCCCATGGAATCTGGAACTGGAAAAAAACAGGAAAAAAGGCCAATCCTGTATTGGGTGAAGGGTTTGATGAGGCGTTTCCTGCCTGGGAGGCAATTCATTTTCCAGGTGCCTGGGATTACGGGTTTATTGCTGACTTTCTGGAAGCCAATGGTATTGGAGAGCTGATTCCTGCACAGGAGCTCTTACTTGAAAAATCAGAGCAGATTCGGATGGCTGTAACCAAAGATGAGCGGTATCTTATCTATGTTCCTTTTACGACAAAGCTTGTGATTAAAAAGGAACTGAAAGGATATTACGGCAAAGCGGTGGATCTGGTCACTGGAAGAACCGCCAGAGTCAGGCTGATGCCTGAGGCCGGAGAAACCTCTGTGTCCATGCATGATTTTAAAGGTGACGGGTTGATTGTACTTGAAAGATATTAGAGCATACTATTTAACATTGTTAGAACCAGGCTGCCGGACGGCTTAGATTGTCCGGCAGCCTGGTGTTTTTATTTATAAAATTTTTACTTGATTTATATATCAATATGATATATCATTATGTTACATAAGCGCGGGAGGTATACAAATGAAAGAAAATACTGGAAAGTCAAAATATGTAATACTGGGAATGCTTGCCCGTATGCCGCTAACCGGCTACACAATTAAAAAATGGCTGGAAAATGAATACAGTCATTTCTGGCAGGAAAGCTATGGACAGATATATCCCACATTAAAGGTTTTGGTTGCGCAGGGATTAGCTGTCTGCTCCGACAAGGGAGAACATGGTAACGGGCGGGGACAAATCGTATACAGCATTACTGAAGCAGGCAGAAAAGAACTTTCGGAATGGATGCGTCAGAAACCGGAGATTGAAAAGCTCCGTTATGAAATACTACTTAAGGTCTCTTTCGGAGATAATACTGAATCGGAAGTATTAATTGGTCATCTGGATGATTTTATCAAAAGAAATGAAGATCTGGTAAAAGAAATGAAAGAATGCATGGATAACCTTAGCCAGTTAAAGTGTGAAGGATTTGATTGTACTTATAGCCACCTGACTGCGCTGTGTGGTGTACATGTTTATTCTGCAATGAAGGATTGGGCTGTAGAAGCAAAAAAAATTATAATTGAGAAAGGGGAATCATAATGAAGAGTGCTTTAGTTGTATATTTTTCATTTGAAGGTAATACGAAATTGATAGCAGAAAAAATTGGAGAGACATTAAATGCAGATGTTGTTGAGTTAAAGACAAGTAAGAAGTATCCGACTGAGGGAATTGGAAAGTTCTTTTGGGGTGGAAAAAGTGTTGTTTTTGGAGAAAAGCCGACGTTGACAAACGAAAGCATTGATCTGAGCCGTTATGATACAATTATTATTGGAACACCGGTTTGGGCGGGATCATTTGCTCCACCTATCAGGAGTTTTGTTAACGATTATAAGATTGTTAATAAAAAGATTGCAATATTTGCAAGCCATGGCGGGGGAGGTGCAGCAAAGTGTTTTGCAAAGCTAAAGGAGGCATTGCCGGAGAATAAATTTGTAGGAGAGATTGCATTTGTGGAACCTAAGAAAAATCCCGAGAGCATTGACAGCGCGGCAAAGTGGGCTGCAGCGCTGTCGTAAGTCAATTGTTAAATAGTGATTGTCAGTCCAGCACCTACTTCGTGGATGGGGATGCGGCTGTTTATTTCGGCTTTAACCTTAAAGGAGACGCAATGGCAAGGGTATAATTCCTGAATGCTATTATCGAGAAAATACTGAATTGTCTGATCAAGCCTTGTGCCTGTTTGAAAAAGATGAAAACCTCCGATTACTCCTAAGACAGTTTCGGTTTTACAAACAATTTTAGCGTATTCAATAATATTGCAGATACCGCTGTGAGAGCAGCCTGTAATAATAAAGAGTCCCTTGCTGCACCTATAAACAAGGGCAGAATCGTCCATCACGTTATCATCGATATAACAACTATGGGATATTTTTTTCTCCCCTATGGGGATTCTTTCCTCGAAAGAGTGAGTAATGGGTACTTCTCCTAAAAAAATAATATTATTGCTGATAGAAACCGGATGTTTTGTGATAGATAAATGACTGATTTTGTGTACCATATTTTCTGTAAGATTAAAACCAATATTTTCACCAGACTCTATCTTTAACTTAAAAACATCCGGATGGGCAAAAAGTTCAACATGGGATAAATCAAACTGATCATTTAAGAAATGAAACCCACCAGTGTGATCATTATGACCATGGGAAAAAACGATTTTTGTGATATCAGCTAAATTTATATGTAGTTTTTCCGCATTATGGATAAACACATCAGAATATCCTGTGTCAAACAGTATTTTTTCATCTTCATCTTCAATATAATAACTGACAGCAGGCTCTCCTAAAAGGTATTGATCAATTAATGTATTGTTATCAACTAAAACGGTTAATTTCATAAAAAAACTCCTTTGTTATTGAATTTTATACGTTAAAAAATTGAGGAATATTACTGTTTAATATTGTCTTAATGCGATATATAATATATAAGAGCTATTATGCAATAATTGAGGTGAAAAACTATGGAATTTATTAAGAAAATACCACAACCTTTTCATTCATGAGTTGATTCATGCGGCATTTATACCAGGAATAAGAAAGTCAGATAAGACTTATTGGGGATTTAATGGACTGTTTGGCTTTGTATTTACGGAAGAAATCCTTACAAGGAAAAGAATGGTGGTCATATCACTTATGCCGCTTTTTATACTCTCATTTGCAGTACCGTTTCTCTTAGCTGTTTTCAGTCGGTTAACTGGTTATCTCATTTTTTTAAGTGTATTGAATGCTGGAGGAGCGTGTGTTGATGTGTTAAATGTAATATTAATTCTTTCACAGGTTCCTAACAATGGAATTCTTATTGCAAATGGATATGCAACCTTTTACAGAAACCCAGGAAGGAAAGCCTGATCAGGCTTTTTCCCCCTGGGTTTCGTTTATTTTACCATTTTTAAATAACAGAATCATTTCGTGGGTCAGGCTGATATTGGTAAAATCATCGGGGATATCCTCAGGAGCCATCCAGACAGCTGTGGATAATTCTGTTTCATCCAGCGTGACTTGTGGAGAACCATCCAGCTCGGCCCAATAGCCCATCAAAATGGAATCTGAAAAGCCCCATGGCTGATTTTTATAGTACCGTATATTTTTTACCCGCAGACCAACTTCCTCCATGACTTCCCGGTTTACCGTATCCTCTAAGGTTTCACCAAACTCTGTGTAACCAGCCAGAAGTGCATAGCGTGTATATTCTCTGCCTGCATATTTCGTAAGCAGCAGCTTTCCATCGTGGATGATGCCAACAATGACAGCGGGTGCGATCTTTGGATAGACCGTGTTACCGCAGGAGGAACAAACCATGGAGCGTTCTTTTTTGCTTTTAATCATCTCTGATCCGCAGCAACCGCAGTAACGGTTAGATGAGTAGAAGCGGTGAAGCTGAGAGGCACACACAGCTGAAAAAGATACCCACATGGGGGTTAATTCCCGCAATATGCTATTTTTAAAAAGACAGATACCATGGGTATCCGCTAGTGTTACACTGGTTTCGTCTATCAGAAAAAAATCCATCTGATCGATGGAAAATAAATAATCACAATGGGACATGAATCGGCTTTGAACCTCATCTTCTAATGCAGAGAACCGGGGGATTGTATTGGATTTGCCTTCCGTCAGACAGATGCTCCCTTCTGAAAAATAGAAAAAACAGCTGTCTTCAGCAGGTGACTTTACTTCGAATTCGTTGTGAAATACGTGGGGAAAAATATCCTGTATCATATGTTTAAGACCTTCTTTTTTGTTATTAGAAATTAGTCAGTTGGATCTATTTTAGAATTAATAAGGCGTTCTGTCAAGATGGCATCAGAATTAGTAAATATAATCCTAAATTAATTAAGGTTTTACAAAAATCAGTTAAAGCGCCTTCTTTTTTTATTTCAATGTATTTCTTTAATAAAAGTTTTCCATCTTCACGTAGAATACCTCCATAACACTTGGGGAGTGTGTAAGATTTCAAAACATCATAATTTGAACTCCATTTGTTATTTAATAGTGAAACGGCTCCGTCTACAGGTGATTCCATGGAAAAGTATACCTCTGCCGTTTTGTAATGATTTTGCACCTTCATTAATAGCTATTTTCATTTTTTCTTCAACAGTCATGACATCCCCTTTTAATATCCTCGTATTTAATAATTACCGAACTAAAGAATTTAATATACATTATTTTTATCATATAGAACAATAAATGTAAACAACGAAAACATGTTAAGTTAACAGTTAGAATTAAGTGATAATTTAATGTTAAAAAGTGATGAAAAATGTACTTGAATTATGGAAAAAAGCATACAAAGTAGTGAGGAAATAGGCACAAAAAAATAATTGGTTAAAAATGATTATGTAACCAAAAATAACTGGCTTGTAACTAATCTCATGTATACTGAGAAAGAGGGAAATATTGCCATCTCATGGCTTATAAATAGAAGAAGAATTTAGCTAGAGAAAAAATATATAGGAGGGTGTGAAAATGAAGGGAGCAATGAAAAAAATACATCGCTTTAAGCGGGTACTTGCCTGGTTGTTAACAATTGCCATTGTCTCGGGAAACGTATCACAGCTTACCGCAATTACGGTTTATGCGGGAGAGTATACAGAACGAAATACGGCTAGTCCATCCAATGCGTCCAAGGCATCTCCGTCAGAAGCAACGTCATCACAGGCAAAGCAGGTTATTGATGTCAAAGTTACCCAGTCTGCCATAGAAAAAGTCCTTAAAAAGGATGTTGACAGGAGACCTGAATTAAAAGAAGATCTGATTCCGTTTAAAGGGGAACAAAAAGATCTGGTTACGGAAAAATTGTATGAAGAGCTGGAAGAAAAAACCTTAATCCTTCAGAGAAAAGAAGGAAAGGCCATGTACCTTGTGGTTGTTTCCGATGTTCTTGATAGTGAGCCCTTTTCTGAGACTGATGAATCAGACCGCATTAAACAGGACTCTATTCTTCAGAGCGTTCAGATTATTGGTGTGAATGGTTATAAAGATCGGGAATGCGAATTCCGTCTCAGGATAGTAAGTGATGATTTTGTTGTCACAGATGCCCAGATGGATGAGTATGCAGTTGTGGGAGAGAATTCAGAGGAAACCACTTTACAGAATGGTGGAAATAATGCAACCGGAGGCTCTACAGGAGGAGCTGCTGCAGCAGGAACAAAAGCAGAGACAATAGAAGAAACGGTTGCTGAAACACAGGTTACTGAAAATACTTCAGGTACTAAGGAGGACAGCAGTACTGAAAATTCAGAAACTGCTTCATCAACGGAGAATGAATCGGAAGCTGTAGAAACACAGGCAGGTAAAGATGAATCTCAGGAATCCATCTCAGGCGAAACTGAAGAAGAAAAGACAGAGGATGTTAAACAGGAAGAGGTAAAAACAGAAAAAGCTGAACAGCAGGAAGATAGTACAGATTCCGGTGATTCCGTATCTGGTAATGAGCTGACTGTCAGCAAAAATGAAATAAGTAATCAGCAGCTTTCTATCTCCAGACACCAGGTTGAAGTGCTTTCAGAGGCACAGGAGACTGTTTCCACTCCGTCAGAAGCCGTCTCTGAGCCGGAGCAGTCTGACAGTGCAGATATAGTGTCTATTGGTGATGGAAAGGTATTATCTGGTGATGAAAAATCTGCTTTAATGGGAGTCAGCAGTGAAGAAGACAATGGCTTTAGCCTGACTTCCTTATTTGTTCAACCATCGTTCTCCATGGTAGTTCCAAGCTATGGTATCACATTATTAAGTATGGAAGTAAGCGATGAGGCGAAGCTTTCACCTTATGAAACAGCATTAAGTTATTATGGAGAAGATGCAACAGATAAAAAAGAAACAGTAGAAATCAATCTGGACCAGAGTTTGACCGGAGAAATAAAGGCAGGGAAGCTTTTTACTTATACCATCACTTATACCATGCAGGCTGCGCCTCTTTATGAGTATGCGGCCGGCGGAAAGCTGTCTTTGTTTGATACTTATGAAAACGCTGTCATTTATTTTACTGTTCCTGCTGGAATCACCCTGGAGGAGCAGGATGGAAAAGTGGAGTTAGATACCTCAGACAGCGAAAAAAGCGTTTATAAAATTCAGGTAGGAGACGAAAATCATACCATACGACCGGGTAAATCCGATAATATTATAATTAACGCATACATAGACGGAAATGGTAAAAGAGCGGTAGGAGAAAATTTTACCCTTTCAGAGAACAGCGTCGCATTCCATGCCGATGTTAAGGTGGAGGATAAAACAGATAAGGATAATGTTACATATCCGGGAAATATTCCAACCACTACCTATGCCACACAGCCATCACAGACCCGGCTTCAACTGATTTCTGATGATGCATGGCATATCAAAAAGAAGGTTTATCCTACAGACCAGTCTTACGATATCATCAATGATGATCAGGGGAATCCTCAATACGTGGATATTACCTATATGATAGAAGTGGGAATGTATGGAAACCCCGGGGAAATATCAAGACAGCCTGATGGAACTGTTTATCAGACTTATGGACGTACCGGATTTAAAGAAGGTTCCTTCCATATTACAGATAAACTTTCCATAACAACACCCAATGCTCCCGCAGAGATGAAGCCCATATCAGTCATTGCAAAATGGGGCGATGGAAGCAGCATTCCTGTAGATCAAAAGGAAGATGGTTCTATTGTAATAAGCAGTTATAAGACACAGGGGCAAAATGGGGCTGATCATATTTATGTATCGGATCTGGCACCTACCTACAGTTCCTATCTGGTTACAGCCAGGTATCCGTTTGAACCTTTTGTTTTAAAATACAATGATCCTCGTGTAAATGATTCTACTGTATTTACTGTTTTAAACCAGGCACATCTGGAATATGTAAAGCTGGGAACCAGCCAGATTATGGAAGATAATTCTGAAGCTGCTGTGGCAGTTCATGAGGTTAATAAACCAGCAGTCATTCAGATAACCAAAATGCTGGATGAAGGAATCGGAGTTTTAAAACCGTATGATCAGGCAATGGAAAAGGAATATCCGGGAGCTGCTGAGTTTGAGATTTATTCAGTTGATTCACAGGGAAACCAGACACCATATGACAACTATACTGTGTTAGATTCAAACGGTAAAAGCATAGAAAATGGAACCATAGCTGTTAATCCCTCCAGTGAATCTGGTGAAACTATCTCATATACAACCGGAGATAGCGGATATATACAGATTAAGGCTGATCCGGGTACCTATGTGATTAGGGAGGGAAAGAAGCCTGCAGGAACAGAATACAGTTATGCAGTTGTGGATTCTAAGACCTTTAAAGACAGCCAGGAAATTCAATTTACTATTAAGGCCGGAGAGAATAAGGAAGTTAAAGTCGTTAATAACGTTGTAGGAAAGGGCGCAATTGAATTTTATAAAAAGGCCCGTACCTGGACCAGCGCGGACGCAGAGGAGAATGATTTAAATGTCTTAAGCGGTGCACAATTTACACTTTATACAAAGGATAACGGTTCATTAACTGAGGTAACAACGGTTCAGTCAGATGAAAATGGTCTGGTACGTTTTAAGCCTGTTACTCCCGGAGAATATGTAATCAAGGAAAAGAGCGCCAACGGGTATATTATTGATACCATGGAGTATCCGGTTACGGTTAAAAAAGGGGAAACAACTGTTTTAAAGGAAGGCAGCAATTATCTGGTTAATACTTTGAATCAGGCAAAGGTTCAGGTGACAAAACTGCTCCAAAAGGATGATGGGACTTATCAGTCCGTTCCACAGCAGTATAAGGGAAATTTTGATAACCATTTCTGGTTTGAAACGACTGCTGATGGCAGCAGCTGGACCAGAGTTTCCGTAAATTCAAAAGAAACCTATTCACTGGATGGTAATAGTGGTTTTGAGGCAGTTCTGCCTGTTTATGACAACAGTAACAGCGTGATTCGCTACCGGGTAGTGGAAGAACTTCCGGATGGTTATTCGGATGGAAATCCCGCAGGAAGCGGCTTTACTACTGAAACAAAAAACAGTAAAACTTATCTCTGCAAAGAATTTACACTGGTACCATTAAAAACAACTTCAGTTGAAATTAAAAATAACAGGCAGGCGATTCTTAAGCTTCAGAAGGAAACCTGGTCATTTGGAAACCAGTGGTCATCTGGCTGGATAAACACAAGTAATTCCAATGCCGGTTACAAGTTTAAGCTGTATGCCGCTGATAAGAATCAGAATAATTACAGCGAAGTAACTCCTGGCAAAATCTATGTCACAGATGAAAATGGAATTATTACTGCTGGTAATCTGGAAATTACCAAAGATTATTACTGGAGTGAGACAGGAAGTGCAGATCGCCTGGAGGCAGATGAGACAGGGAAAAATATTGATGACGCTGTTGTTAATGGCGAAAAAACACCTCTCATTGGTCCCTATACGGTCAGCAGGGAGTCAGATGCTAATGTAAAGGCATATAACATACCTCAGAAAGTGCCCTACTGGCTTCATAAGTATGACATTACGGATAACAGTAAAAAAATAACGGCAACATTTAAAATTACCAGGATTACAGATGGTGTGGAAGTATTTAATGGGGACGTTACTCTGGATGGTACTTTTGTCTCTCTGGATCCAGGAACGAAATACCGGGTAGAAGAAGTAAAGGCGCCGGATAATTATGTTGGATCAGCAAGCAGTGAGTTTACAACTCCCAATGGCCCTATAAGCAGGGAACAGCTGAAAGAATGGTTTTGGTATCCGAAAGAGGCAACAACCACTCATTTAAAATTTTATAATAAGCCTTATAAAACCGTTAATTTAAAAAAGGTAAAATATAATTCAAATGGAAGTGCCAATAATAGTGTAAAGATCACATTTGAAGTGTATCAGGAAGATGGAGATCATTTTACAGCTGTTACGCTTCCGGATAGTAAAAATACAATTGTATCCAATACAGATACGGTTATGGCACCGGGAACCTATTACTTTAAGGAAATTCTGGATTCTGATATTATTAATCCACTGTTTCTGATGAGCAATAAGGCAGATGGACAGTATACTGGTTACATAATTAAGAATGGGGCGGTTTACTACGGTCCAGCGACTGTAACGGCGGCAGAGTCGACAGCTGAGAAAAACACAAATATTTATTTAAATGGAAGCAAGTCTCTGGAAAATTATCAGAATTATGGCAGAGTAATGGTTACCAAACGGGATGCTTTAAGAAAAACACCGGTAAGTGGTGCTGTTTTTGGAATCTACTTAAGATCTCAGTTCCGTGAAGCTGACTGGGTAAACAGTATTAAAAATCCCATTCAGACAAAGACATCCGGGACTAATGGTCAGGTGACTTTTGACAGTAATAAACTGCGTATTTTTGATGACAGCGGCAACCGAATCCCTTACGTGATTGCCGAAATCACTCCACCTTCAAACTACCTGCCATCTTATGATGTTCTGACCACCACTTTAACAGAGGGGAAAACTATCTCCACTGTAAACGGAGATCCATCAGGTGCACCTCTTATTATTGAAGATGAGCCCAAATTGACCATTCGTACTCAGAAATATTGGCGTGATGGCTGGAATGATCAGTTCTATGAGGTGAACAGAGCATTAGGAAATGTAAACCTGGCTCTTTATAAAGTGAATCGGGATCAGCCAGGTATTGCGGATTTTGTGCAGGCACAGGTAACAAATGAATTTGATGGTATTGCCACATTCAACAATATTGACCGTAACGATACGTATTATGTGGCAGAAGTAAGGGTTCCCACAAAGAGTGAATCCAAGTTGTCTTTCGAATTAAATATGGGCAATAAAGAACCGCTCCCACTTGAAAACGGTCAGCCTGCAAAGAGCCTGTCTGTGGAAGATTTGCAGACCCGGTATAATGCGGTTGTATTTAGTGGCAAAGACCTTCCCGCGAATGTAGATTCACTGGTCAGATATACGGATCCGATTTACAATTATAAATCCTGGGTTCAGTTTAACGTATGGAAAATCTGTGACGGAATAACGTTTGGCGGAGGAACCCATGAAGATCGCCATATGGTAAACGGTGCAAGATTTACACTCTATAAAATGCTTGATGAAACCAAGAATTTAGCCTCTATCCAAATGAAGGATTTAGCAGATGGAAGCAGATTTGAAGCAGAAGGCCAGTATGAGAGCGGCACCCGTATCGATCCACTGACAGGTAAACGCCAGGATGGACAGTTTGATACTACGATTTTGGATGACGGATATGTATATTGGCTGGTTGAGGACCAGGCCGCACCGGGATATCTTCTGGAGGAGGGCGGCAAAATCGCTGCCGTATTCGTACCGGATCAGTCGGGGTATAGCGGTTACGATGAAATCCGCCATTCTTATCAGAGCGGAAGAAATGAAAAGATAGCAGTAATTACCAATCAGCATTCCGGCGGAGGTACGGGGCTTGAAAATTATCATTTTCAGGTTGCCTTAAATAAATGGCTGGAAACTGCAGATAAGCAATATAGTCTGTTAGGTGGGGCAAAATTCCAGATATGGCTGCTCAATCCGGACAATAATGAAAAACTTCTGCCGATTGATGTGGTGGAAACCGGATTGGAGTCGGATGGCACTTATAAAACTGGTTATGCACTTTCAAAAACAATCAGGCTTGATGAAATAAGCAATCAACTTACTGAACTGGGTAAGAATCCAAAAGATATCCTTCAATATGATACAGAAAGAGATCCGGTTAATCTGGTATTGGGACTGGAAGAGATTTATGCACCATCTAAGGTTACTATGGATGCAACGCTTCATGTTTTAAATGTAACAGTTCCGATCAGTAAGGATTATATTGATGAGCAGTATTTCTGGGACTCCACAAAAGCATCTGAATTCAGGCTGATTAACAAGGTTTCCAAAGAATATCCGGTAACGCTTAAGAAATACGGCTACACTCCGGATACAGGTACATTCCGGAAAACAGATGATGAATTAGACGGAATGAATATTGAGAAAACGCCTCTTTCAGGGGTTGCGTTTGAAGTCTGGCAGTATCAGTGGAATGCCTCTGGATATGATTATAAGAAATACGGCACTTATACAACAGATAATACCGGTAAGATTTTAATACCAGGCGGGCTTCCTTCCGGTCTTTACAAAATGAAGGAAACGCTGACTACGGAACAGAACAAACAATATATTACCATGTATACCGGTGACAACGGGCTTTGGAGGTATTTTACCGTGTCCAGTACGTCACTGACAGTACCTGTTTACAATCCGCAAAAGCCTATGCTTGAGATTGAAAAAACAGCATGGAACGGAGAGAGGCCAGAAGGACTTTCCGGTATTACATTTACACTTAATAATCCTTCAGGAGGTCAGGTTACAGCTGTCACACAAAAGCAGGGAGACGGAAGATATCTTGCTGTATTAAACGGACTTGACAGCGGAACCTATACTGTGCTCAGTGAGAAGCTGGGCAGCAGCGCAGAAAATACGGCAACAGATTATTATTTTGAACAACATTCCGTATCCGTTGGTTATAAGCCGGTGGCAGACGGTAACAAAGTAACTCTGGTTCCGGTTGCTGATGGAATAACAGGACCTCTGGCTGCAGTGACTGTTAAAAACCCAAGACTTTCACAGCTTACCTTACATAAAACAGACGGTGAGGATAATCAAAGCGGTGTTTCCATGAAAGGAGCAGAGTTCCGTCTGGAATACATGAAGTTCCGTAATGGTATGGATTTAGACGGAGGTGTTCTGCGGAATGTGGAAGATCCCGCTTACGACAAACCAGCGGATGGATTTACAGCTTTGACAAAAACTCTGGAAGATCAGGGAAATGGGTCCTATATCCTTAAGAACTGTCAGCCAGGCTGGTATCGCATTACAGAAACAAAAGCACCCGAGGGATATACCATTGATACCGCACCGTTAGTAGTGGCTGTAACCGGTGATATGACCGGAACGTATCAAAATACGGAAGTAACCTTTGAAAACCGGCAGAAGGTTGCCCTTACAATAACTAAGAAACTTATTTTTGGAGATGGGTTTATAAATGACCAGGATATTAAAGATAAACTTCCATCTCAGGTTGTTTTTGATGTTTATACCTACTCTGATGCCCAAAAGGCCTACAAGCCGGTATATGATGAAAAGAACCAGCCAGTTACCGTTACAATTAATAACTTTGCAGCAGCAGACGGCTATTATACCGCAGAAGGTAAGGTTCAGCTGGCACAGAATCCGGAAGGCGGAGCCTATTATGTAAAAGAGCGGGAAAATCCAGACTGGATGCTGACTGGAGAAACAGGAGTAACCAATGGGAAACTTTGGTCTGATGATTATATTCAGGTAGAACCGGACTCAAAGTTCACCACTAAGACTCCGGTTGCCATAGGAGTTGAAAATCAGTATGCAAAAGCAAAAATCCGTATCATTAAAGTTGATGCAGCAGATTCTTCGAAGAAGCTGACTGGTGCTGGATTCAGCTTATATTACGATCAGGCACTGACATCCTATGTAGGTGATTTTAAAGAAATCGGAACAAGCGGTATTTATGAGCTTTTATTATCTACTAAGAAATTCAATCCGGGAACTTATTATGTGAAGGAAACAAATGCCCCTCTGGGATATTTAGCCATTGGGACTGCAGTTCCGGAACAGGGATTGACAGCAGAAACCGGAAAGACTACGGAGATCACCGTAGAAAATCAGGGAGGCATGGATTTCCAGATTACCAAATACAGTGGAGACGGAAAAACAGAAGCCGTAAAAGCTGGAATCACCTTTGAGCTTTATAAAAAAGAGGCCGGAAATACCTGGAACTATGTAACAGAGGGAACCACCGACACCCAGGGTAAACTTTCTTTCCGAGGTTTAAAACAGGAATCAGGATATTCTTACGGGTTATATGAAGTGCCTGTAAAGGATCATGGGTTTGATACCTTCCGGCTGGAGGCTTTTAATGGGAAAAGTGGAACTATTCTTCCGGTAACAGCAGATTTAATTAAGAATGGAGAGACCATACAGAACCTTGATTTATATGTGCTTTCTGATAGTAACACCAAGGCACCGGGAGTATACCAGTTTACGGTTCATAATCAGGAGGCGCTGCCATTAAAACTGTTTAAGAATGATGTAAATA
>Ga0316613_10001142_pt1 | contig 18462 bp, 18 predicted proteins | sample OWC_soil_day10_C_2_FD_207647 | JGI IMG/M metagenome (GOLD analysis project Ga0316613, IMG submission 207647) | Wetland soil microbial communities from Old Woman Creek delta, Ohio, United States - OWC_soil_day10_CT_b | ecosystem: Environmental > Terrestrial > Soil > Wetlands | place: USA: Ohio...
ATGGGACGGTCGGGGCTTTCTGGGTGCTTGCGTCAACGGGACAGATTCGCGGTTCCCGTAGCGCCGAGGGAGTGGTTCAAGTTCGCCAGGAAACCCGCGCCGGCGTCCTGCCGGTCGATATCTATTATTCGCCCGACGGCAAGCTCCGCAAGGTGATGATGCATCAGCAGACGCCGAGCTTTCAGGCGCCTTCGCTGGACCGGACGCTGATTGCCGATATTTTGCGAATTCCGGCCACGGAGTTGCTGGAGGATCTGCCGATCCTGAATGTCTCAACCGGCCGCGCCAAGCTGATGGTGCCCGTCCGAAGCCAAGGCGCTCTGCAGGCCATCTCACCCGATTTCACGCGGATGGCCGATCTTTGCACGACGCTCGGGACGAACGGTTTTCACGTGTTTACGTTCGATATACGCCACGCGGAATCAATCACTACGGCACGACACTTCGCTCCCACGGCTGGCGTGAATGAGGATCTGGTGACAGGAATTGCGGCCGGGGCGCTGGGTTGCTATCTGGTAAGGCACCACCGGGCGCTGCCGTTGCATCAAGGGCACTATTCCTTCCTGATGGAGCAGGGGCACAACTTTGGCCGCGAAGGCAAGGTGTACGTCGATATCGACCTGCACGATGACGTGATCAGCTCGGTGCGCGTAGGAGGAACGGCGGTGATTCTGTTCGAATCTGTCTTTTCGCTTGATGACGCTGGTTAGTTTTAATTGGACCGCGCCAGGTTATCTCACGTCTCACGGCGGGCGCTGGTACCAAAAGAGGCAACCGCGAAGTCGATGAAACTGCGCAATTTCGGCGTCATGCGCCGGTCGGGTGCGTAGAGGAGATGGAACGGGCGCGTGGGAACGGGGTAGTCGGGGAGTACTTCGACCAGCTTGCCGGCATCCAGGTCGTCACGCACCAGCTCGCACGGTTGCAGTAGCAGCCCCATTCCGGCGCGCGCGGCTATCAGCAAGGCTTCTCCGCTGTCGACCATCAGTTTTCCGGAAACGGGAACGGAGATCGGTCCATCCGGCCCCTCGAAGGTCCAGCGTGTGCGTAGTTCGGTGTACGAGAAACCCAGGCATTCGTGCTTTTCCAGATCCGTTGGATGCTGAACGGAAGGCCGGCTGGCGAGATAGGATGGGGAGGCACACAACTGCAGGCGGTAGGGAGAGAGGGCCCGGGCGATAAGACCGCTATCGGATAGTTCACCAACCCGGAACGCTACGTCGAAGCCTTCATCAATCAGGTCGACATAGCGATTGGATAGCGACATGTCGATCGAGACTTCGGGATACATGGCCAGGTATTCGGGCAAGCGCCTGGATAGCGCGTGAACACCGAAAGAAACGGGGGCGTTGATGCGCAGCCGACCGCGAGGGGGGCCGCCACTCATGGCGGCCAGGCCTTCGGCAGCCTCCACTTCGGCCAGGATGATCTTCACCCGCTCGTAGAAAGCGAAGCCGGCTTCGGTAAGGTGTTGCCTTCGCGTGGTGCGATTGATCAGCCGCACGCCTAGATGCTGCTCCAGCGTTTGTACGTGCTTTCCGACCAGTTGCGAAGACATCCGTAGCGCGTCGCCCGCCGCCGAGAAGGAGCCCGACTCAACGGCCTTGGCGAATACGCTCATGCTCAGTAGTCGATCCATTGCAAACAATCCGTTTCAAGTAATGTTCATTATCCGCCATTTATCTCCAATGGTTTCAGGTCGTACAGTGCGTGCTCCATTCAACACCTTCAACAAGGAGCACAAGCATGAAAGTTGCAATCATCGGAACAGGCAACATGGGGGCTGGGCTGGCCGCAACACTGGCCCCCTCGGGGCACGAAGTCAGTATCGGCGCCCGCGATCTGGTCAAAGCCGCTGCGCTGGCCGACAAAATCGGGCATGGTGCCGTCGGTGGCGGGATTGCCGCCGCCACGAAACTTGCCGATGTTGTCGTCCTGGCGCTGCCGTTCGGCGCGGCTGCCGACGCCATCAAGCAGGCGAATAATCTGGCCGGAAAGGTTCTCGTTGACATCTCCAACCCCATCAGCGCGGATTACAAGGAACTCGTCATCGGCCATACCACCTCGGCCGCCGAAGAGATTCAGAAACTCGTGCCGCAGGCCACGGTGGTGAAGGCGTTCAACACTATCTTTGCGCAGTTGCTGTCGCCAGAGTCCCGCCCGGGAAAGACCCTGCAAGTCTTCGTGGCCGCTGATGACGCCGCGGCGAAGGCGTCGGTCTCGGAATTGGCCAAGTCTGCCGGTTTCGAAGCCGTGGATGCCGGTGCTCTTGCCAACAGCCGCTACCTCGAACCCATTGGCGAAATGAACATCCATTTCGGCTACTTCCTCGGTAAAGGCCCGGTCGTGGCGCCGGCTTGGGTGCAGGTGTAATTCATTTTCCAGGACGATGCGGCCCGCTCCCGGCGGGGCGTACTCCTCCTTCAAGGGGCCTCATGAATATCGGATTACGTGCTGCGCTGTATGCGTTGAGCCTGTTCGTTTCTTCCTGCGTTGCGCTGGCTGCTCCGGCCATCGAAGTGCTGGGAAAAGACTATGTGTTTCCCAACAAGCTGGAAGGCTTGCCGGCCAGTCTTTCGGATTTCACCAACCTGCAGATCAACAGTTTTACCACCGGCGATGGGGTGACACTCAGCTACTGGGAGGCCGGTTCAGGCAAGCCGCTGGTGTTCATCCCCGGCTGGTCGGCCAATGGTGCCGAGTTCATCAACGTGATGTATCTGCTCAGTAAGCGGTATCACGTCTACGTTCTTGATCCTCGTAACCAGGGGCTTTCCCAACGCGTCGAGCATGGCGTACGCATTTCGCGCTATTCCATGGATCTCCGGGAATTTGGCGATCACCTGGGGCTGGAATCGGCGGATTACGTTGGGTGGTCGATGGGGGCTGCGGTGTTGTGGGGTTATATCGATCTGTTCGGTACCAAGACAATCAATAAAGCGGTGTTTGTCGATGAACCCGTCTCTATCTACTCGCATGCCGATTGGTCGGAGCAGGAACGGCTTGAAGCGGGCGGGATGACCTCTTCTGTCGAACGCATGGTCTCGGCATTTACAGTCGGTACTCCGGCGAACCAGCTCATCGTCGATATGAAAGTGGTCGAGCGCGCCATGGCCAAGGACTCGCCTTGCTACGTCAATTCCGAGGCTTTTGCCAACGAGTTCGTCAAAACCGATCCGGAATACACGGCCAAGGTGCTGTTCGATCACGCAACCAATGACTGGCGCGATGTGATTCGCCACAAGATCGATCTGCCGACCGCGATCTTTACAGGCGAATACAGCAACAACCTGCCGAGCCAGCGCTGGATGGCTTCGGTCATCTCGAACGCCAGGCTTTATGTGTACACCCGGGCGGAACAAGGGGATCACTTTCTGATGTTCAAAACCCCGTTCAAGTTTGCGGAAGATCTCCGCGAGTTTCTTGAACACTGATCAACCCGAAGCGAATCAGGCGCCTGCGAAAAGCCGCGCGGGCGCTGAACTCGTTTCCCACTTTTTTCAACGCAAGGAGTCATTCATGCCAGTCGTACGCGTCAGCTGGTTCGAAGGTAAAGATACCCCCACCAAACAAGCGGTTGCAGCCGAAATCACGGAAAGCATCGTCCGCAATACCGGCACCGATCCGAAATACATCTACGTCATATTCGAAGATGTAGCCCCCTCGGACTGGGCAGGGGAGGGAAGGCTCTTCGGAGGGTAAGAACAAAAGTGCCGGGAGAATCCCGCAAGGGGATCAGCGGTGGCGCGCTTGACTGCAACTTGGCGCCTCCGGCCCCCTTTCTCCGAACTCGTGATCAGCCTTGCCGGCAAGCTGACACGGGACATTCAGATCGAGCAAGTCGTTGCACTCGATGCCAGATGAATTCGAAACCGCTTTTCTACTCCGCATCAGATCTCCGCCAAGGAGTAATGGATGCGCTGTTGGTCTGGGCAACAGCTAAGAAACCATGATCTCGGCCCTATGAGTTTGCTTGATTGAGAGGGGTTTTTTGCAAAACAAAGCCGCTTTCCCACGAAATCCTCACGATCAAGCGGATTTGCTGCCGGGCGGGCCGATTTTGCACAGAATCCTCATAAACGTGAGGATTGTTCATGAAGATATCCATCGACAATGTAGCCGCCAATGACAAGATCGAGCGCGGCGGCGAAAGCGTGCAATGGGGGAAGCTGTTTCAGGTTCTCGAAGGGCTGGGCGTCCGGGTCACGGTGGATGTTCCCGATAGCGTGGCGGCGTATTTGAACGATCCACCAACCGGCAGGAACAAACCGTGAGCGGCCGGTCCGTGCGATGGCCGTTTCGCTTCCCGTTGCGAAGCCGCACTCCTTGAACACCGCTCCTTATCTCGTTCCGCGCTTGTCCAGGTAATCTCGATTGCGTGAGCAACGGCACTCGACCCACTGCGGACACAGGAAACACAGGATTCGGCGCCCGGTAGCAGTCATTCACCGTGCAAGCTCATCGGGTACCGGGCGATGAGCCCCCAGCAGTTCGCCCACGCGGTGGCACAGTTCGTGCGCATCGGCGTGCATCGAGTACAGGGCTGACCGGAGGGTACCAGCTCCGCTGACTCTGGGTGCGCTCGTCACTCTCCCAGAACGTCACCTTACCAGTCCTTCGGCATCGCAGCCTCCGGGATAACCTTGCGCCAATCGGCCTCAAATGCCTTCTGGAAGTTGATGGGCTTCAGTCCCTTGTACGCGTGGTGCATATATTGCGACCACATCCACTGCAGGTATTCCCCTTCGCGCTTGCCCTGGAAGAACTTCGCAATGCCTCCTTCTCTCACCGCTCCAATGCACTCCTCGAACTCGCGGCACGACATCACTGCGTAGGGCATGGTTTCCATCAGCTGGGCGTCGAGGCCCACGTCAGTCAACTGGCTGCGAACGCATTGTTCAAGCAGCTCATGCAGGCTCGGCCCGAGGAAGAACCAATCCTCGAGCGTAATCACCAGTGGGATTATTGGATGGCCATTCGGCTTCCATGACGACAGGCCCTGTTGGGCTTCACGGATGTTTTTGTAGTTCTGGACGACGGCCGTCGCGATCTTGTCGACCTCAGCGCGAAGTGCGACGTCGCCGGCCTGCCGTGCCACATGCGTCAAACGCTTCGTTTTGCACTCGACGACAAGGTTTCCACCGGCGTCGCACACGATCCAGTCGGGCCCGTGATGTGTATCCCGTCCTACGGCGTACGGGGCCTCCTTGAGAACCGTGGCAGGCCCATCCTGGTAAGCCACCGCCAACACCTCGCCGACGTAGGCCTCGAACGCCGGGCCGAAAGCATTGTCAAAGCCTGAAACATCGACCAGGTCGTAGTACAAACCTGTGCTGAACCTGCGCAGCAGGAGGTCAGGGACAGGGCAGTACAGCCGATTCGGGTGCTCTGGGTCTAGTGCCACCAATGGCGTTTCTTCCAGCGGATTCCTCCCATAGTCCCATGTCGCATTTACGGGCTGAGCTGCGAGCACTGGCCTCAGGTCGTCAATGCTCATCGACACCCTCGAGAAGAACGCGGTCGCCTTCGCCTCCGAGATGCCGAATTCGCGGTAGTCCTGAGCGCTGTTGATGTCGAAGCGGCGCAGTAGATGCCCCGCGATCGCAAAGCCAAGGAAGAAGAATTCCCTCACCGTCAGTCCAGTATGTTTCTCGAGTATGGGGGCCACTCTTGGAGCGCCGAAAATCTTGAGGTGTCGAATCAACGACCTGTAGATATTCCCCTGCTGCCAAGGGAACTGATGGTGTGAGATTCGAAGCAGTTCATTGAAGACATCGTCCTGCCCGTTAAGTCTAAGTCGGAGCTTGCTGCCTTCATTGTTGGTATTCCGCAGACTGTTGACAACTGTCTGGACGGCGGCCAGCGAGTTGAGCCGCTTTGTGCCGCCGCGTTGCTGAGCGTGCAGCAAGACCTCACGCGCGATTGCTGGCAAATCCCAGGGGAATAGTTGCCCATCAAGCGAATACGGTCGCTCGCCCGCCTGCGCGGGGGCCAACATGGCAGCAGGGTTGGCAACGTGCTGAGACAGCTGCCACATGTCTGCCAGCGTGGTCTCCAGCGCGCATTGCCGCAGGTAGTTCCGCAGCGGCTTGTAGGCGTCATATATCGCGGTCATGCTATTTCCCTCTCTGAGGTCAGGATAGTAGCTCAGCATCCACGCAAAGGCTGAGCTACGCTTGTCGCATTACACAAGCGTGCTTCGTCGATCCAGCAAACGGCGCGACACCTAAACACTCGCGGCGAAGCGGCGAAATGAACGATGTCTTGCAACTGCACACTGGGCTACCTGATTGCAGTCGCATGTGACCGACAGCTCTTGGCCGACATCCGCCAAATCCTGCCTCGTGACATTGGGGGCAAGTGCCTGATATCGATGGTCAGGCACGATGCGAGCGGCCGGGTTGCCAGAATCTGCCAGGGATTACGCCAGCGCGGGCGTTTCGGGGCGTATTCGTGTTGCCCGGAGCACGCCGCCAACGAGAAGGGCGATTCCGGCGATTGTCAGCGGTTCGGGCAATCGCCCACGCAGGATATAGGCGTAGGCCAGTGCTGACAGGGTTTCGAAGACGATCAGTTGGCCGACGAGTGCGGTCGGGAGGCGCTGGCTGGCTTCGTTCCAGCAAAGCGTGCCGATCCATGACGCCAAGAGCCCGATGGCCATCATCAGGCCGATGAAGAATAACGGTCGTGGGCCGAAGGGCATGGGGAAGGCATCTCCCGAATACGACGATGCTGCCCAGAAAACAAGGAATCCCGTCAGTGCCAGGGGCAGGGTCGCCAGGCCCTGGGCCGTTGCCCAGGCGCGAGGGTTGCGGCCTGAGTGCTCGCGGAGCCAGTTGGCGTTGCGGAGGGGGTACCAGGTCCAGCAGACTACGCCTCCTGTCGCCAGCAATGCTCCGCTGAGGTAGCGTTGCAGCGATGCTTCCGACCCGCTGGACACGGCAGCGAGTTCGACGTGGTTCACGCAGGCGATGCCCGCGAGGATGGCAGTTAGCGATGGCGCCAGTTTCATCCACGGCAGGCGGCCGTCGCGTTGGTGGTTGAGCAGGTTGGCCGAAACCGAGATGACTACCGGAAGCGTGCCGATGATCATCGTCGGAAGCGGTCCTCCCGCACGCTGGATGGCGCTGGCCAGGAAACTGTAGTAAAGGATGTTGCCGATGGCCGCGAGCTTCAGCGCCTCGATCCAGTCCTGCCGGGTCAGGCGGTAAAGTTCCGAGCGGTCTAGCCAGGCAAGCGGGAGGGCGATCAGTCCGAAGGCCAGATAACGTCCGAAGGACTGGAGCACCGGAGGGTACTCCGGCAGCAGAAGCGGACCGATGAACACCAGCCCCCACAGCATTCCGGCAGCGAGGGCGAATGCGATTCCCGAAACCATGCAACGTTCTCCGATTGACATGGTGCCGAGTATTGCGCAGACAGCGGTGCGTCGTCTTGTACCAGATTGCTGCGCATTGGCGGATGGTCAGACGCGCACTTGTTGCCGGTAGCGCGCAGGGGTGACACCGTAGCGGCAACGGAAGGCGCGATTCAGGTGCGCCTGGTCTGTCAGGCCCACTGCTGCGGCGATGTCGGCGGGACGTTGCCCTGCGGCCAGCATTTCCTTCGCGGCGTGCAGCCGCAGTGCCATCAGCATCTGATGGGGCGTGACGTGGTGGCGTGCCTGGAACTGGCGCAGGAAATGGAATGGACTCAGGCCAGCGACGGCGGCCAGGTCGCCGAGGACGATTCGGCGATCCAGGTGGGCGTGCATGTAGTCGAGGACGGACTCAAATCGGTGGAGCTTGGCTTCGGTGGGGCGACGGGCAACGCGGGCGTAGGGACGCAATTCCGAGACGATGCGGAACAACAGCCCGTCGAATGTCAGGGGATCGTCGATGCGCCAGATTGCTTCCAGCAGGGCGGAGAGGCGCATGGCCCGAGCACGGTCGTCTTCCATCACCGGTTCGGCGAACCACCATCCGGGTTCTTCAGAAATTTCGGCCAGGGCGTCAGGGTGGAGGTAGATCATCCTGTATTGCCAGCCGGAAGCGGTTTCCGAGCGACCGGTGTGCAGTACGTCGGGGTTCATCAGCACGATCGATTTTTCCGGTGCGATGTGATCGTTCCCCTTGTAGCGAAAACGCTCGACGCCGCGTTCAATGGTGCCGAATCCGAACGCCATGTGGGTATGGGGCTCGAACGCGTGGCGGACGATGCGCGCCCGATACAGTTCGACACCGCGGTGCCCGGCGATAACCCGGAACTCGGCGCGGTCTTCTGGAAATTCAAACTGTTCGGGAACGCCTTGCATGTTGTCGAAAGAGGGAAATACGCTGGCAGGATTCAAGTCTATGGCAATTTGCTTTGTGATCTGGCGGGAGGGGTACTTTTTTTTGAAAGCCTTCGTGCGGACGGGCTGCGCAGCGTATGCTTCGCCTTGCCGACGGCTTTCAAGACCGGCCGGGTTGAGCATCCTGCTTTCCTGTTGGTTCGTCGGCGTGAGACCGTGGGGCATCCGGTTTTTTCCATGACAGGCAGTCGCCGATTTCGAAAGGATTGAAATGAAGGGAAAGCGCATTTCGCTGTTGATAGGCATGGCAACGCTGGCACTGGCAAGTCTGCCGGCGGGGGCTGCCGCCGTTGATGATGTGATCAAAGCCGGGGTGCTCCGGGTGTGTACTCCGGGAGACTATCGGCCGTTCAGCTTTGCTCTGGGGGATGGAACGTTCGAAGGACTCGATATCGACCTGATGCAGTCGCTGGCTTCTTCGCTAGGGGTGAAGACCGAGTTCGTCAAGACAACCTGGGCAAATCTGCTTCCCGATTTCGTTGCCAGAAAATGCGATATTGCCGTTGGCGGAATCTCCGTGACACTGGAGCGCCAGAAACAGGTGTCTTTCAGCACCGCATACATGGTCAATGGCAAGACGCCGCTGGTTCGCTGTGCGGACGTGCAGCGCTTCCAGACGGTGGCGGATATCGACAAGGCGGATGTCCGGGTGGTGGCCAATCCGGGCGGTAGCAATGAGCGGTTTGCCCGAGCCAATTTCAAGACAGCTAAATTGACCATCCACCAGGACAATCTCACTATTTTCGACGAGATTCTCAAGGGAAATGCGGATGTCTTCGTCACCGAGTCGGCGGAGACGCTTGTGCAGCAGCGTTTACGTCCCGGGTTGTGTGGAGTCAATCCCGACAAGCCGCTGCAGTACGGTGAAATGGCCTATCTTCTGCCACGCGGCGATACAGCGACGAAGGAATATGTCGACCAGTGGCTGCATCTCATCAAAGCCAGCGGCGACTACCAAAAGATTACCGCACGCTGGTTGAATTGATCCCGTTTTCCTGAAGAGGCCCGTTCCCCATGAAGCATGTACTGTGGGGAGCGTGCCGATTGCGGGTGGCGGCGTTGTCCGCAAAAACTCACGCTTCTTCGCCAAGCAGTTGTTCCAGACGCTTGGGGTAGTGGTTCAGGAAATCGCGTGTGATGGCGAAGTGTTCGGTGTCTTCGTATGACGTTTCATGAACGCCGGAATCATCGAACTGGAAGATCTTGGCGCCAGGGTAGGCCAGCAATATGGGCGAGTGCGTCGCGATGATGAACTGCGACTGGTCTTGAGCCAGTTGATGAATGGCCGAAAGCGCCGCCAGCTGGCGGCTGGGCGACAGGGCGGCCTCGGGTTCGTCGAAGAGATAAAGTCCCTTTCCACGAAGCTTGAGCGTCAGGAGCGCCATGAAGGATTCGCCGTGCGACCTGCCGTGCAAGGACTTTCCGCCGTAGCCGGAAAGGTAGCCCACTTCGTCCATGTAGGTAGCGACGTTGTAGAAGCTCTCCGCTCTCAGGAAATACCCGTCTTCCGGCATCTTGAAGCTCTTTGATATCTGGAGATGCCTGTTCAGCGAGGATGTGGTACTGGCCGTTTCGAAGCGGCTGTTCCTTGTTCCTCCCTCCGGGCCGAATCCCATGGAAAGCGCGATGGCTTCGAGCAAGGTCGATTTTCCGGCGCCGTTTTCGCCGACGAAGAAGGTGACGTCCGGGTGGAATTCGAGCTCTCCCATTTCCTGAATGGCAGGAATGCTGAATGGGTACTCCCCGGAATCGATTTTTTCTTCCCTCTCTTCCTCCCGGCGTATCGATATCTTCTTCAGATAGGGTTTTGCGGCAAGCATGGATTACCCGATCATTCGGCAGAGATTTCCGCGCGCAGCGGCGCGGCGATGCGTTGGTAGTCGCTCGAATTCAGCACGATTGACGTATCGAGCCGCCCGGCGTTGAAGGCGATTTCCTCGTGGTCTTCGATCAGTTTCGGATCGGCGACGAGGCGGATGTTCGGCCAGAAGGAGAACGGCGGCACGGCGCCCATCACGCACCCGGTCAGGGTCGTCGCTTCTTGCGGAGAAGCCAGCGATGCTTTTTTCCCGCCGACCGCCGCGCCTACCTTCTTGAAATCGATCTTGCGGTCGCCGGACAGCACTGCCAGAACAAAAACATCCGGCAGTTCCGCGACGCCCTTCACGCGGCAGAGCATGGCTTTTGCGCCCTGGCTCGGCAGGGTCCCGCGAATCTCGGCGACCTTGGCCGAACTCCCTTCGGCGGCGTGGTGGATGACGCGGAAGCGTGCTTTTTCTTGCTGAAGCAGTGTATTCAAACGGTCGAACATGGTTGGGTATCCAGAATGAAACGGGAATTCATGGGGCTCTCCATTTACCACCCGTAGAAGCGCTCCCATACGCTCAATTCCTGGCCGCCAGCCACCGCGTGGTAGTCGGGGAATTGCGCTGCCGTCGCGCATGCATGGTTGGGGAAAATCCTGAGTTGCGTGCCTACGGGGAAGCGAGAAGCAATGTCACTGTCCGGGGCATTTTCGCACGAGACGATTCCGTGTTCCTGATTCGCTCCGCTCATGACATAGCCGGGGATGACGCTTCCATCGACAGCGCAGACCTGGCCGAAACCGAAGTCGTGTTTCTGTTTTTGCGTCCCGCGGTCGCGGCTCATGGCCATCCAGCCAGCGTCGACGATGGCCCAGCCCTTGTCAGCTTGGTGGCCAATGACAGTGGTGAGGACACTCAACGCGATCTCGTCCATGCGACAGACGCCGACGTTGTGCATGACGAGGTCGAAGAATACGTAGACGCCAGCGCGCACTTCGGTGACGCCGGTCAGGTGTTTCGCGCTCAGCGCGGTGGGCGTGGAACCGATGCTGACTTCGGGGCAGGGGATGCCCGCGCCGCGAATGTGTTCGGCGGCGCTGACGCAGCCGGATCTTTCCTGTTCGGCCATGGCTTCGAGCGCTTCCGGCGTATCCAGATCGTAGCTTGACCCGGCGTGCGTCATCACGCCGCCGAGGCGCATGCCGCCGTCCACGAGCACACGGGCAACGTCGATAAGCTGGCCGGCATCGTGCGGGCGGATTCCCGAGCGATGCCCGTCGCAATCGACTTCGATCCAGACTTCGAACGGTTCGCCATTCTCTTTGCCGAAGGCCACGATCGCCGCGGCAGAGGCGGCATTGTCGGTGAGGATCTTCAACTGGCACCCTTGACGGCGCAATGCCAGCGCGCGTGGCAGTTTTGCCGGCGTGATGCCGACGGCGTAGAGGATGTCGGTGATTCCCTGGGCAAAGAACTGTTCTGCTTCCTTCAGCGTGGAAACGGTGATTCCCCTGGCGCCGGCATCGAGCTGCTCGCGTACGATCGGCAGGCACTTCGATGTCTTCACGTGCGGCCGGAAGCGCACGCCGAGCACGTTCATCCGCTGTTGCATGCGCTGGATGTTGGCGCGCATCCTGTCGATATCGACGATTGCGGCCGGCGTGTCGATCTGGGAGAGGGAATTCATGGCAGTCATGGAAGTATCTCCTGGCAATCAGGCGTGGAGAAGCGTGCAGAATCGGTCGATATCCACATTGCCGCCGCTGATGATCACGCCGACGCGCTTCCCTTGCAGTTGGTCCTTCATGGCGCGTGCTGCGGCGATACCGAGGCAGCCGGTGGGTTCGACAACGATTTTCATGCGTTCGGCGAAGAAGCGTATGCTTTCGACGAGCTGATCGTCCGACGCGGTGACGATGTCGGTGACGTCGCGCTTGATGATCGCGAACGTGTATTGGCCGAGATGCTGGGTCTGGGCGCCATCGGCGATGGTCTTGGGTGTTTCGATATGAACGATGCTGCCGGAGCGGAAGGATTGCTGCCCGTCGTTGCCCGCTGCCGGTTCGACGCCGTAAAGGGCGCAGTGCGGCGACAAGGCACGAGTGGACAAGGCTGAACCGGAGAGCAATCCGCCGCCGCCCAGGCTGACGAACAGCGCGTCGAGTTCACCGACGTCTTCGAGCAATTCCTTCGCGGCCGTTCCTTGCCCGGCGATCACGTCGGGGTGGTCATACGGCGGGATCAGCGTCAGGCCATGCTTTTCCGCGAGGGCGCGGCCGATCTGCTCGCGGTCTTCCGTGTAGCGGTCGTAGATCACCACGTTGCCGCCGTAGCCACGCGTCGCGGCCATCTTTGCGGCCGGGGCGTCGTTGGGCATGACGATGGTCGCCGGGATGTGGAGCAGGGAGGCCGACAAGGCAATGGCTTGCGCGTGATTGCCCGATGAATAGGTCACCACGCCCGCGCGTCGCTGGCGTTCGTCGAATTTCGACAGCGCGTTGAAGGCGCCGCGAAACTTGAAGGCGCCCATGCGCTGGAGGTTCTCGCACTTGAAGAAGACTTCGGCACCGATTTCCCTGTTCATGGTGCGTGATGTCATGACCGGCGTCCTGTGGGCGTGTCCCTTGATTCTTGCCGCGGCGGCAACGACGTCATGGTAGGTAGGAAGGATGGGGTGTTCCGTCATGATTTTTCGTCTCCTGGTATTTGTCGCGATTGGTTGAAATATCCGATTACCGACGGGCTCCGCCTACCACGGCCAGTTGACCGTGGTACCCGTGCCGGTGTCTTCGGCACGCTGCAACAACAGTTGCGCCATCGTCAGATCCTGCAGGGCGATGCCGGTCATGTCGAACACCGTGATGTCTTCCGGTGCGCGTGTGAAAGAGGCTTCGCCTGCAAGCAATTTCCCCAGCGGGATGCATGACGTGTCCTTTGCCCATTGGGTCTCGCCGATTACGCGGGCTTGCGCCTCATCGTCGACAAACAGCCGTGTCCGTTGAAGCAGGCCTTCCGGCAGTTCACGCTTCCCTGCGGTATCCGCGCCGACGGCGTTGATGTGGGTGCCAGGCTGCACGGCATCCCGGCTGAAGAGCGGGGCGGTTCCGGGGGTGGCAGTGATGACGATGTCGCTTTCGGCCACTGCGCGATCCCGGTCCGTGGCATGGGAGATCCGGGTTCCCGCAGATGCCGCTTCGCTGGCGATTGCTGCTTCAAAACGGGCATCCGCCGTTCCGTTGGCGCTGACGTAATCGACGTGGCGCAGTTCCGGCATCAGGTGCAGGGCGAATCGCGTTTGAATCTGTGCCTGCACGCCCGTGCCGAAAACACACAGGCGGGTGCTGTCGCGCCGGGCGAATTGCATGAGTCCGAGACCCCCGGCAGCGCCGGTACGCAGCGTGGTGACGATGTTGCCGTCGATCACGCAGCGCGGACGTCCGGTATCCGGATCGAACAGGAGAATGGTCGCCTGGTGGGGCTCGCCACCGCGCGCACGGTTGTCTGGCCAGAAGCCGGCAGCCTTGAACCCGAGTATCTTGCGCGAATCGACGGAGCCGGATTTGATTCCGAACACGGCGCCTGATTCCAGCTTTTCGCGCACCAGAGGGAAAACTTTACCTTCTTGCCGCGCATGCAGAATGAACGCGTCGCGGGTCGCTGCCAGCGAATCCTCCAAGGTAATCAGCGCTTCGACCTGGTCTTTGTCGATGAGCAGCAGGCGGGCGTTTCTGGACATGTCGGACTCCTTGGTGCGGATCAGTTGTCGACCTGGCGAAAGTCGATATAGATGGTGGTTCGGGACACCCCGAGGTGCTGGGCAACGGTGTCGATGGCGCGACGCACCTCAAGGAAACCGCCTTCCTTGAGTTCCCGCAACAGGGTGCGGCGCTCGTCGGTTTTCAACGCGCGGGGCGTGGTGGCGCGGCGGGCGGCAAAGTCATCGACGTAGTCAATCAGCGTTTGCAGGCCGACAGGGGCCAGCGACTCCCTTATCTCGGGGCGGGTGGCCGTGTTGCCGAACTGGTTGAGCACGTTCTGGAGATTCTGGAAAACGGTCAGGTCGACATTCATGCAGAGTGCGGCCACGTACTCGCCCTGACGGTTCCGGATGCCGATCGACGTGCTCTTCGCCTGGCGGCCGTCGGGAAAGCGATTTGGGTAGTTGGCGATGACTTCCGGAAAATCCGGGTTGGAAATCCGCTGCATCCCCAGGTCGGTCGCCGGATCGCCCGCTTCACGCCCCGACAGGTTGTTATGAATGGCCTTTACGGCGTGATCCGTGTCGGTCAGGTCATGCAGGACAACTTCGCAAAAAGGCGCGAACGTCTCGCCTAATCCGCGAGCAATCTGTTGGAGTTGCTCGATCAGGTGGCGATGCTCGGCGTCGGCGGTGTCGGTGGCGTAGGTGCTTTTCATGTTTACATAATGATAATAAATTTACATATTGTCAATGTCGGCGAGAGTGGTGACGGCCAGTGGCAGAGAATGGTCGTGGCGAGTGGCCGTGGAGTATGCTCTCGTCTGGCATCGGCCCATGATCAAGGCCGGACTGGATGGCACAACTGCCGTCTTCCCGGCGTCAGTCCACTAAGGTGAAAGCATGCACGAGATAATCGCCGTCGTTTTCGACTTTGACGATACGCTGGCCCCTGACACGACCTCGGGGTTTCTGGCCAGGCACGGCATCGACGCGACGGATTTCTGGCTTAATCAGGTCAATCCGCTGTATGCGGACGACTGGGACCCTGTCCCGGCTTATCTGCATAAGATGATCGAAGCAAGCAACGAAGGACGCCTCCCGCTGACGCGCCAGGAGCTGGAACAGTGGGGACGGAATGCGCCGCTGCACGAAGGCACCGGGTCCATTTTCAAGCGGCTGCGTGCAACGGTGGAAGAGACGAATCCCAAGGCCACGCTGGAGTTCTACGTCATCAGCAGCGGTATCGGCGATGTGTTGCGCAGCACGCCGGTGGCGCACGAGTTCAAGGATATCTGGGCTTCCGAATTGCATTATGGGAGCGATGGACGGGCGACGTTCCCGCGCAAGATCATCAGTTTCACCGACAAGACGCGCTACCTCTTCCACATCCAGAAGGGGCTGATCGGGAAGCCTTCACGGGGCAAGCCGCTCGAAGTAAACCGGAAATTCAGCCATGAGGAACTGCGGATTCCGTTCGCCAACATGATCTTCGTCGGCGACGGGCTCACGGATGTGCCGTGCTTCTCACTTCTGACCAAGGAGAACGGGATGGCCATCGGGGTGTATGACAAACATCACGTGACCAAGTGGGACCGGGCGTATCAATTCATCGCCGAAAAACGCGTGTCAACGCTTTATTCGGCCAACTACTCGGAAGGCAGCGACCTATCCAATTTCCTGACCATGGCGGTCCGGAATCTTGCCGAACGGATCGCTGTCTCCAAGGCAGCGTTTCGCGGGTGAAGACGCTGGTCAGGCTGCCGCTTGCTATATCGGCGGTCGCCAGCCCCACTGGTCGGCGAGTGCCAGGCATTCGTTGACCGTCCCGACGGAAGAGGTGGTCGACACCGAGCGCAGGGCCGAGGCGGCGGAGCACAAGGCGAGGGTTAGGCTCTCGTCGATCGGCCAGGATTCATGTACACCGTAGAGCAGCCCCGCAGCGAATGCGTCTCCGGCGCCGTTGGCTCCGACAATGGCTTCAAGGGGGACGTCTAGCGACGGTTTGGCGATGACGTCGCCGTTTCTCGTGGCGGCGACGCAGCCACCTGGGAAGTGGATGGCCACCAGCTCCAGAGGGCCACGGACCAGCAGGGCGACGGCGGCCCGGCGCGCGGCGCCCGCCGAGGTGATGCCGTCCGAAACGATGTCGATGCCGGTCAGTACCCCTGCTTCATAATCGTTGATGATCAGGGTATCGAGGTGGGCAAGGCAGGGCGTGGCCAGACGCCGGATTTCGTCGGGCGAACCCGAGATCATTTCCAGGTTCGTCTTCAGTCCAGCGGCACGTGCCTGGCGCAGCACGGTGACCCAGCCATTCGGATCGTCGCCGCAAGGAGCGTCCATACGGGCGTGGATGCCGGGCGCGCCCAGATGAAGGATCTTTGCGCGGCTGTCGACGAGGCAGACGTGTTCCGGGCCGAGCAGGGCGTTCGCGCCCTGATGGTGAAAGAACGTCCGCTTTCCCGTTGCGCGCGCGGTCATCACGTCGGTGTGCGAGGTGCCTGCGCCGTCGAGGATTTTCAATCCGTCGCGATTGATGCCGTGTTCGTCGCAAGCCGCCAAAAGGAAGCGTCCGGCATCGTCATCGCCGACGACGCCAGCGGCCCACACCGGAAACCCCGGCGCGAGATGCGCCAGATCGAGCGCCATGTTGTGCGCCGGGCCACCGCCCTGCAGTTCGCGGCTGATGATGTTGGTCAGCGTTTCCTGTTCGGGCCAATGGTCGATCACGTTGTTGTGGTCGACCAGCCAGCAGCCCGCGCAGATGATTCCCCGGCGCTCCACGTCAGCACTCCATCCTGAGAACGGGGTCGCTGACTGCGAGATCGTCATGCAATGAAAGAACCGGCGTGATCCGCTTGTTCTGCAGCGCGCCGTGATAGGCGCGAACCGCTTCTTCCGGCGACACTTCGCGCGTGACCACGGAGCGCATGAGCGCGACCATGTCGAGAGGGCTTTGCGACAGGTTGATCTTGCGCCCGAAGAGGGCGACGCGTGCGCCGGCCTGTTCGACACGGGAAATCAACTCGAACGTGTCGCGCGTGGTGCCCTTTGCCCCGCCAAGCACGCCGACGATCAACCGTTGCGGATCGTAGCCGGCCAGCGCTTCCATGGCGCGGCGGCCGTTGTAGGCGAGCTTGAGGAACAGCGGCTGTTCGGTGGAGACGACACCTGCGAGCAGGCGGACGATGGCATCGCCGATGTACTCGCCCATGTCTTCGGGAAGGACGCCGATGTCGAACGCCGGATTGAACACTTCCAGAAAGTGGCGCGTTCCAAGCGTCGCGGCTTCTTCACGGAAGGCGGAATACGCCTCCAGCGTGGCGACGTCGCGCTCCACGTCGTTGGAGAACGTGATCGAATACAGACCCAGATCGGCGAAGTCGCGAACGCGCGCGAGGCGCGCCGTGCGGAAGGGGCGTGAGGGCTCGCCGCCATAGCGTCCGCCGCGCGGGTACCAGATGTCCGTCGTGTCGTTGAAACGGACGGCCGGGGTCACCTGGCTTTCGGCGAACAGTCCTTCGGCGGTGAGGATTTCGGCGCTGGAAGCGCTGGTCAGCATGATGTCGACCAGCCCGGAACGGGTCATCGCCCGGATGGCGTCGAGGTAAGCCGCGCGTGCGGCGAAACCGGCGGCGAAGTTACCGGCCTCATCCCGCGACGGACCGGGGGCGGTCAAGCCGAAGGCCATGTCGGCGTCCTTGGCGTCGGCGATGATGAAATCCTGCGGGGTATAGGCGCCGCTGCGAATGCGGGCCAGCTTTCGATCCAGACTTTTCATTTGGCACGGCTCCTGTGGAGTGTGGAGTGCAACGTGTTGCAGTGCGCTGATGCTTCGGGAAAGCAAAAAACCGGGATTGCCGCGGCAACCCCGGTTGAACTCATCGTTTCATCGCGTCGGCTTACATGTAACGGCTGACGATGTTTTCGAGCAGTTCCTGGCGGCCCGAACGGGGTTTGGGTTCCAGTCCTTGTTGAGAGGCGAGATCGGCCACCTTGGCGAGATCCAGCTTCTTGTCGAGGATCTGCTGGCCCATGCCGTTGTTCCAGCCGGCGTAACGTTCGGCCTTGAACGCGCCGATCTTGTCGTCCTCAATCATCCGGGCAGCAATCAGCAGGCCTTGTGCCAGTGTGTCGATACCGCCGACGTGGGCATAGACCAGGTCGATCGCGTCGATGCTCTGACGGCGCACCTTGGCGTCGAAGTTGAAGCCGCCCTTGGTCAGGCCGCCCGCCTTGAGTACGTGGTACAGGGCCTGTGCCGCTTCGCCGGAATCGTTCGGGAACTGGTCGGTGTCCCAGCCGTTCTGCGAATCGCCCCGGTTGGCGTCAACCGAGCCGAAGCAATCCAGTGCCGTGGCCATCGCGACTTCGTGTTCGAAGCTGTGGCCGGCCAGCGTGGCGTGGTTGCATTCGATGTTGACCTTGACTTCGTTTTCCAGGCCGTATTGCTTGAGGAAGCCGTAAACCGTGGCGACGTCGAAGTCGTATTGGTGCTTGGACGGTTCCATCGGCTTGGGCTCAATCATGATGTGCCCGGTGAAGCCGATCTTGTGCTTGTGTTCGACGACCATGCTGAGGAAGCGGCCAAACTGGGCCATTTCGCGCTTGAGGTCGGTATTGAG
>Ga0316613_10001146_pt1 | contig 18406 bp, 16 predicted proteins | sample OWC_soil_day10_C_2_FD_207647 | JGI IMG/M metagenome (GOLD analysis project Ga0316613, IMG submission 207647) | Wetland soil microbial communities from Old Woman Creek delta, Ohio, United States - OWC_soil_day10_CT_b | ecosystem: Environmental > Terrestrial > Soil > Wetlands | place: USA: Ohio...
TAAAATTCTACTTTATCTAGTGGAATTATTAGTAATATCATGGTAATAGATATTCTAAATGTCCCATTTTGATTTCTCTAAGCTTCGCTTTTGCTTCTTCTGACGTTTTTCCGAGAGGGCGACTAGTCTTATCTACCATATTAAGCAGTACATATTCACCCTGTGAAACGATAATTGATTCGGTACCAAATCCTGAACTTGTAAACGAAGGATAATCTATCTCCATATTTTTATTTCTCCTTGTTATCTATTAATCTTGCAACTATTTTTCTAATTCTTTAAAGCAATATTTATCCGATGACTAACCCGCTCTAATACTCCCGCTTCTACAAGCGGTGAGTAAAAGAACGGTTAAGTCCCTGGATAATTTCGACTAGAATTCAGGCGGCGTCAAAACGCCGTCTGAATTAAGTCTCCATTTATATTAAACATAGGTTCGTCATTCAGCGTTATCTGAAGCATCGAGAGGTGGAGTACGATATTTACACGTCTTTACGATACCATCTTGAGAAGGCTTTTTATGCTTATTACAGGGATTCGCACATAAATCATCAACATATAGACACATAACGGTTGGACGTTTTGGAAGTGGAGGCAGCTCTATTCCACACTTTTTGCAGTTCTTACGTTCGGGGAAGTTATAGGTACCGCAATCAGGACATGCTCTTGGCTTTTCCTTGGGCGGCTTACATCCCCCACAATATGGATTGCAAGACCAACACATACTGCTTCCTCCTCAGTTCCTCAATACTAGATCCTACACAGAATGCGAAGTACTGTCATAGCAGCACATAAAGCAATTACTTGTTGTCCTATTTTGAGACTAGTACTTCGACACCCTATGTAATATCCAGCAGTAATTACTAGCCTTTTATTACCGAAGTAGCCGCGAAGACTCTTCATTATAGCAACTACTTATCATCAAATCGGCTAATAGCAGCTAAAAGTGTTGTTTTAAGATGCATTGCGTGGCTTTTTTCCGGATACTCTACATCTGCACTCTTAAAGAGCTCCCGCAGCCTCTTCTCCAGCTCTTCGTTGGATTGGTAATCCCCCAAATCCATTGCCATGTTCCCCATGAATACCGACGGAGAAGTTGAACCACTATTTTGATGAAGCTTATTCCAAACGGCCGCCGCATCTTGCAATGTGAATGCCATAATATAGCCCTCCTTTAATTCTTACTATTTTGAGTATTACACTAATTGGGCGCAGCGTCAAGAATCAAAATAGAACGGCTTATACCCCATCGTCCTATTTTGAGACGAATCTGAAAATGAGCTAGTCAGCGACACACAACTAGCGTTGCAACAATTAACAAAAAATAGAAACAACATCCTTAATACTACTATTTTATGTAGAAGTATTAAGGGTGTTGTTTCTTTACTTTATTCTTCTCTTAACTTTCGATATAAAGTGGCCTTACTTATTTCTAACATATCAGCAGCGTCAGCTATTGAATTTTGTGTATACGCCATAGCAAGATCTATCGCAGCTTTTTCTATTTTTCTTAAGGAAAGCACTTCTTCAACACTTGCATTATTGGCTACTTTATCACTTAGTAAGGGCTGACTGTTTAATACAATATAATCTGGTAGGTCTTTGAGTTCAATAGACTCACCTATAGCAATGTTAATTGCGTAAATCAATACATTTTTTAGCTGTCGCACATTACCAGGCCAATTATACTGGTTCATTATCTTTTGGGCATTAGCGCTAATTTTCAAGGCATTTTTGCCTATTTTTTCACAATAGCTTTTTATAATATAGTCGCCTATTATCTTTAAATCATTCTCTCTTTTGCGCAAGGGAGGAAGCGCAATTGGTAAAACCGCTAATCGGAAATAAAGGTCTTCACGAAAACGCCCTTCTTTTACCATTGTATAAAGATCTTTATTAGTCGCAGCAATAGTTCTGAACTCTATTTTTTTATGACTGCGTCCACCAATACGCATAACCTGCTTGTCTTCTAAAACCCGCAGCAGTACAGCCTGAAGATCTAACGGCATATCCCCAATCTCATCCAAGAAAAGAGTTCCGTCTTTCGCTAATTCAATCTTACCAGGTTTGCCACTTCGTTCTGCACCTGTAAAGCTGCCACCCTCATAACCAAATAGTTCGCTTTCAATTAACTCACGAGGAAGTGCTGCACAGTTTACAGCCATGAATGGTCTTTGGGGACAATACATATTATGAATAGCTTGGGCAAAAAGTTCTTTCCCTGTACCGCTTTCACCAATCAATAGTACATTTTCCGGTGATTGGGCAAAGCGTTTTCCTATGCCAATAGCTTTTTGCATAGCTTTGCTCTCACCGATAATATCTTCAAAACAAAATCTTGTTTCAGCACCAGATCTGATTATTGTTTGAGAATTTATTTTATCACTATTTTTAAGTTTTAAAATTACTACATCTGGCTGCTCGCTACTATAATCATGTACTGGGTAAATGTCCACTACAAAAGTTTGCTTATTACTATCAATACAAAATGTTTCTTTTATGTATGCACTTTCTCCCTTAGCTGTCAAAAATATTATATTTGAATTTAAGTCCAGATATTCTGTAATATTTTTTTTTCCAATGTCATCTGACTTAAGTTTAAATAGGCTGGCACATTCGTGGCTACAATTAATAATCTGACCAGTTCGATCTATTATTAAGATTTTTTCATCAATACAGTTTAGTGTACTTTTAAATAAATTATTACAGTTATTATAGTGACTTCTAACATTTTTCAGCTTTTCAGTGGTTTTCTTCAATAACATTTCTGTCTTAATAGCAGCTGCCAAGCTAATTACGATTCCTAAAGAATATCTAAGCCTATCTTGCATTTTTCTTTCCCATGGCGGAAAGTCCATTGGCTGAACTAAAATCACGCTTGCAATAGCTTCTCGCGATTTATCTAATATGGGAGCTGCTGATGCAATAACATGTTCAAGTTCTACGCAATAGTGCTCCGGACCAAATAATTGTACCGGATTTTTGAGAATCATGCTTAACGTATGGGCATTAGTTCCCATTGTACATTCGCTAAAAGTAGTCCCTTGACTTGCAAAGGGGGGTAAACTTAAGGTTTCTTCCCTTAACAAGGATACCTCTTCCTTGCAAATAATCTCCAAGTAATAATCAGGATAAACGATTATATTTTTGTATAATTGAAATTTGGGTTTAGCAATATCAATGATTGCTCGGTTATCTTTCAAAATCTCTTCATAGCGTCTAATTTGTAAGTCTTTAGCAACAACTGGATGATATGGATTAACCTTCATGTTTCTCGATCTAACCCAGGACGAAAATAATTCTGGTTGTAATTGGTCAGAGCCTATTTCACGGAAAATATCTGAATCTTGGGCATTATTTAGCAAAAAACGTTGTTTATATTGTATAAATAAGTCCCACTGTTCTTTAGTAATTATATTTTCCCTACTATTTAACAACGACTCCTCTTTGCATATAATCATTTATATTATCCTCCTAAATCCGAGTAATATCAGGATTTATCCAATAGTATAATAAGGTCCTCTCAATTTTACTTTATTGAGTTTCTTCCCTAGATCTGTAGGAGTTTCTAAAATAGACAATATGATTGTGGTTCCTCTGACCGGAAGTTTGTCGGAATATATACCACCCTGTTATGCTATTTTTCAATGATTTAGAATACTTAGTTTGCAATTGTTTTTACCAAGTGACTCCCTTAATCCCCCAATCTTACTTTCTTGAAAAATTTGTAAATTTATGTCTAGGAAATTTTGTCAAACCTCAAAAAAACGCTTAGTAAATCCTTATAGGAAGTACTAAAGTGATAATCTTCGCGAACTATTAGGTAGATCCTGCCTAATAATTCGCTTTTTTTATAATATTTTTTGCTATATTTCGACAAATTACCACTATTTTATCGAGTTATCCCATATGCAAAAACCTTATGCAATCCAGCTGTACTTTTGCAATAAATGCCACCCTAGGATACCCTTAGGAACGACATAATTTGGTTTATTAAAATTAAACAGGTTTTAGGCAAATTTATCATTTTGCAAAATAACGGTTATGAGTATAACCCCGGATAAACCAGGAAAACCAAAGGGTTTTACTATTTTTAAAATATTGGCACATTTATTGCTTTATATTATAGAAATACCATTCTCGCTTTAAAGGCAAAAGGAGGTGGTGCTTCTTGGGATAGTATAGCGCAAAACGAGGCATCTGGTAAACTTAATTCGGGAGTAATTATCAAATCATTTTGGGAGGGTTGCTTTCATGGAAAATAAGAATAACTTGCAAAAAGGTATCCTTACTGGCATGGTATCTGCGATTGCCTTTGGAACATATGGTACTTTCGTAAATCTTTTAGGAGAATACGGAATGACTGGTGATTCTTTGACAGTTATACTTTCATTTGTGTTAACAATTTATTTCGGCATTGTTGTTTACATGAAAAATAAAGAAGCTTTTAAAGTAGAAAAAAAAATGCTACTATTCTTGGCGGTGCTTGGTTTTGTTGGTTTTGACGGACAAAATTATTGTATAATTCAATCATATAGCAAGCTGCCTTTTGGAATAGTGGCAGCGATTTTGTTTACCGTTTCGTTCCTGGTAATGATCGGAAGTAGAATTGTGTTTGGAAACAAAATTACCACAACTAAAATTAGTGCCGGCATTGTTTGTACAATAGGTGTTTTCTTAGTGTTAGACCTTTTCACTGTAATTCAAACAGGCGGTTTTAGTTTTGATCCAGGTAGTTTATCATGGGTTGCAGGAGCACTTATTACAGTTGGCGGCTCTTACGTGGCTATGAAATATGCTATGGAGAAAGGCATTGACGGACTGGTCGTATTTTTCTATCAAAACTTGTTTGCTACATTGGGTTGGTGGGTATTAATGTTCTCCCCTGTACAAATGATGGGCGAGATTACTACAGCCATTTCAGCTGGAGGAACACTGTGTTTGCTCGGCTATGTTTTAATTACATGCATGATCAGTTTCCATCTGTGGGCTACCGCAATTGAAATGATTGATCCTTCCTGGGTTGCTATCGCCTATGCGCTTGATCCGGCTGTAGAAATCCTCCTGGGCTTTATTATATTCAGCCAGACAATGAATCTAATTCAATGTTTAGGCTTTGTTATCATTATTGCTGCTGTTTGTTATGTTAGTTATTTGGAGGGAAAAGAAGGGCAACCAACAAATACAGCAGCAAATACAACGGCAAATTAAACTAAATAATCCAGCTATCAGATTACATCCTAATATGGTAACTCATTCATGCGACTACCTAACTATTTAAAATTTTTAAAAGGGATGTTAGATTATGGAAAAACAAAATAGTTTACGAAAAGGCATCTTTTTAGGTGTCCTATCTGCAATAACTTTCGGTACAATTGGTACTTTCGTAAATTTATTAGGCGACTATGGAATGTCTACTGATGCTTTGACAGTCATTCTTCCCTTTGTTTTAACGATCTATTTTGGGATTGTAATCTACTTAAGAAACAAGCAAGCTTTCAAAATTCCTAAGAAAATGCTGTTTTTTTTGATAGTGCTGGGTTTTGTCGGTTTTGACGGACAAAATTACTGTATGAATCAAGCCTACATCAAGCTACCCTTCGGACTGGTAGCAGCAATCATGTTCACTAATGTATTTTTAGTGATGATTGGCAGCAGGATTGTCTTTGGCAACAAAATAACTACACTTAAAATTGGTGCCGGTGTTGTTTGTGCAGTTGGGGTAGCAATGGTATTAGACTTGTATACTGTCATTCAAACAGGCGGTTTCAGTTTTGATGCAAGTAGTCTATTGTGGGTATTGGGAGGACTTGTTACAATTGCCGGCACCTATGTAGGTTCAAAATACGCAATGGAAAAAGAAATAGATGGGCTGGTCGTTTTTTTCTATATGAATTTATTCGCAGTTTTAGTTTGGTGGGCTGCCGTTTATTCCCCAATACAAATGACTCAAGACATTGTTAATGTTATTGCGGCTGGTGGTTTACCTACCTTTCTCGCTTATGTGATCATCACATGCGTTATCTGTTTCCATCTGTGGGCGGCCGCGATCGAAGCAGTTGACCCTAGCTGGGTAGGCATATCCTATTCTTTTGACCCTATCGTAGAAATTTTGCTGGGTTTTATTATTTTTAACCAGACTATGAATGGTCTTCAAATCTCAGGGGTAATACTTATTTTTGCTGCAGTTTGCTTCGTAACCTATTTGGATGGTAAAGAAGCGACCATTACTGCAACTAATAATGTCTAATATTTATTGACTTTTAGCAGGTACCCACTGTCTCTCATCACTATGAAAGGAGGCCAACTATTTTGGGTTGTGGCGGATGTAATCCATTTTGCGGAAAGTGTAAGCCTAAAATGCAAAAACCGGTGCAATGCCCTTTTTGCAAATCCTGGAATATGCCAAAACTTATAAAAAATAATCACTGCAAAAAATGTGGCACAGATCTATCAGAATTAATTGCCAATCCAATCATTATGTGTAATTTTAGTGGACTGATGTGTGCCCGCCCTTGTGCCCGGTATAAAGTAGTTCCTAAAGATGGTCTGACAAGGCCGTGTTTACAAAATACACCGCCTCAATAGTGAGTAGCACAAGAAAACTCCTCTTTTTAATTCATTTGGATTAAAAAAAGGAGTTTTTTTATGTTACATTTCTATCTGAATTTCTGATTATTTAAAGGAATCATAAACCACTTGATACTTTGGTGTTGGTGGAATGGATTTGTAAATATATACATGAACACCATTTGGGTCATTGAGAACAAAACTGCGTTCACCCCATGGTTTATTGATGATTTCCTGGCAGATTTCAACTCCAGCTGCTTTCAGCCGATGATATTCATCATCAACATCGTCAACTTCCAAAGAAATAATTATGCCGGAACCATGGAAAACTTCTCCGGCATCACGCTGGGCTTTAGTAAAGCTGATGCCTGTCGGTAATCCTGGAGCAATGAGTTCAATATACCAATCACTTTCATAAACCAATGTAAAATTGAAGTGACGGATATAAAACTCTTTAGATTCAATCAGTTTATAGGTACTTATGGTAGTATCAATCTGTTTTATTTTCATAAAGCTGCTTCCCCTTTATGCTGCAACAATTTTAGAATGGGCAAAAAGTATGTAATTCTCTTAATAGATCGTTTTAAAATAATAGTCTTAAAAAAAAAGAACTGGGATGCAGACCAGTTCTTTTGCTGCTTTATTTTTTTACACTTGGTTCGTTCAAAACTATTTTTTCTCTTCTTCTTCTCCTTTATAGCCACACTTTTTACATTCTGTCGCAGTCGACTTATTCCATGCTCCACACTTCGGGCATTGAACAGGCTTAGTTACTCCAGCCGGTCTAAAACACATAGAAATACATCCCCTTAATTTAGTTGATTAGAGGGTAGGCACAACCTCATTAGAGAGGGTGTGTCTACCGTTAAAATTCTATTTAGGTGCAAACAATACCGTTTTACTCTTTTGGTCCATCTTCTTAGACAGTTCTTCTACAGTACCGTAGTGCATGCATGCCGATTGGCAATGATGTACGCAGGTTGGAAGTTTACCTTCTCCTACGCGCTTTTCACAAAGATCGCAAAGTGAAGTAGGCATAGGAAGATAATTAAGTTCCCATTTGCCATCAGGTAATTCGCGTGGGCCATCTTGCGCGATCTTGATGCCATATTGTCCAAGTGGAAGATCTAGCTCCATTTTGCAAGCTGTCTCACACGCATGACAACCAGTGCAGAATTCGTAATCAATCAATAAACCTTTTCTACTATTTGACATTTTTGAAACCTCCTAACCGAGTCACAATTTCTGAAGGTGATACTTTGTCATTTTCGGGAGTTATTTTGTAAATCTTACAAATTTGGTTCTTATATGGAGCACCATACAGAGTAGGACCGGTTACACCCTGCTGAGTAAGGTTATTGATATTGGAATCAAATACACCAAATAAGCTCGGTTCTGCCGCTTCGCGCTCGGGGAACCACCAGCCATGCTCAGCACGAACTACTTTTGGATCAAGAGTAGAATTAAACTTAACTTTTAATTTACACTTACCACGCATATTTTCAACATAGACCCATTCGCCTTCAGCGATTCCGAGTGAAGCAGCAGTATCTGCATGCAGTTCAACTAATGGATCAGGATGGGATTCACGTAATACAGGAACCTGGCGTTGCTCAGAATGGAAATACTCCCACGTCCGTTGACCAGTAGTCAGAATCAGTGGATACTCTTTAAATAATTCAGGAGTAGAAACAGGGCTTTCTGGTGGCTCTTCATAGTACGGCAGTGGATCAAAGCCCCAAGCATCAAACAAGGTCATGAACAATTCAGCCTTGCCGGTATTGGTATTGAAACCAGGCTTGCCGTCATCACGCAGCCAACCTTTTTCGTACTTCTTGTAGCCCCAGTCTTCTGGCCAAGACATAACTTTCTCTTTCAATTCATTGAAAGTCATATCAGTTTTCTTAGGCCAGCCAGCATGGAATCTGTTACCGCTTTGTAACCACCAGTCCATCATCTCGATATCATCTTCCCACGGGAAGAGATCCGGGTTAAGACGTTTGCCAATTTCCAGAATGATCGTTTCATCGGACTTAGCTTCATAGTACTGACTGACCTTAACAATGGATCTTAATGGCCACCACCATACACGTGCACTATTACGTTCAGCACTCATAGCTGCAGGAAGAACAACGTCTGCGCATGCAACTGCTGTCGGAGTCATGAACGGATCAACTACAACATTGAATGGTACAGATTTCATAGCATTGTAAACCCGCGCAGAATCAGCCGACATGTTAGCGAAGGTATTGGTGCTTTGAATGAAGAGCATTTTAATTGGATACGGTTTACCAGTTTCAATAGCTTGAAGCACAGTGTCACCATTTGCTGTGGGGTCGAAACCTAATGCATGTAACGGTGAAGTATCAACACCCAGCATTTTTCCGAGCATTTCTTCACTGAGGTTCCACAGACCACAACCATAAGAATCACTGATGTCATAAGCACAACGAGGAATCATGCAGCCGCCGGGAACATCAATGTCGCCGCAAAGAGCAGCCATGCAGAGAAGACCATGAGCCGTAGGAATACCAGCAACACTTTGGTCAACAGCCAAGCCCCATTGAATAGCACCAGGTTTAGCTTTTGCAAATAAGCGAGCAGCCTCAACGATCTTATCCTTAGGAACCCAAGTGATTTTTTCCACTTTTTCCAATGGATATTCTTGTACGCGTTTTTCTAATTCATCAAAACCATATGTCCATTTCTCTACGAATTCCTTATCATAGAGTTTTTCGTTAATAATAACATTAAGCATACCCAGAACAAGTGCCGCGTCAGTACCTGGACGAACTTTCAGCCATACTTCGGCTCTGGATGCTAACCAAGTAAGTGAAGGGTCAACAACAATTAGCTTGGTACCGCGTTTCATGCAGTCAATAATCCAGTGGCCAAAGAAGCCGTCACCATTACTGATGACTGGGTTATTACCATAAATCATAATTACTTCTGGAAGAACATATTCAGGATCATCAAAACGTTTTTCAAGATGTTGTGAGCAGTCAGCAACCATAAAGTCACCCATGAAGCAGTGTCCCATGGTAGTACGAGGCAAGTAGCAAGCATCACCGGAAAGGAATCCTAATACAAAGTTCGGGCTTCCGAAAGCGCTGTAGGACAGATACGGTGTTTGCCAGCAAATATTACGGCCTGTACCTTGCATACTAACAATAGTCTCAGGACCATCTTCTGCCCAGATTTTACGAACATTTTCTTCAATAATACCATAGGCTTCATCCCAAGAAATACGTTCCCATTTATTTTCGCCGCGTTCACCCACTCTTTTGAGAGGCCATTTTAAACGGTCTGGATGATTTACAGTATCTTTCATAGCCAGACAACGCATGCAGAGTCTGCCTTCATTATACGGGCTAAGAGGATCGCCTTCGATTTTTACTAATTCGTCACCTTTAGTGTAATGAAGAACACTACAGCCATTATGACAACCAGGTGCAGTCCACTGCATAGTTCTGGTAACAGTTAAATCGCCCTCCTGCCACCGCCAATCTTGCTTGTAGACGTCTGTGTTTACGGAAGGTTTTTCAAGAAATTCTCTTTTAGACTTCATAAACAATTCTCTCCTCCAATACTTTAAGTAATAATTATGATTTTCTTTCATTGATCATAGCAGTAACAACCAGCAGTCGTACTACTTTTCGTTTTTTTAAGCACCTCCCCTATCTGTTACTATATATAAGCAACAATCGTGCCAAGATAGAATTTTCCCAAAACCTTTGAATTTACAGGTTTTTTTCTGTTCACTGAATAAATATGATTAATCAAAATGTTAAAACTAAGCAAAATTAGTATAATTTTAATAAAACCAGCTGCCTTTTGCAGTCTTTCTTACTATAAACACTGCAAAATTATCATTATTGTCTAAGCAGAAAGAATAGTTTCTCAAAAGTTTACGGTTTTTCCTTAATAAGAACATTTTGCGAAACATTTTTTTATGAAAATAGCTTATGAATGCAGGTATAACAACAAACTTAAGCCCCCTCGAAGGCTGGCATAATTTTTGCTATATTAATAACCGGGAGAACAGCAAGCAACGTCCATGCTCTCCGCCAAAGCAATAGGAGGTGCTTCTGCAAGAGATCGGTACAAAAAGTACCAAACTTTATAGTTCTTAATTTAAGGAGGAAATCTATATGGCTAAATATGTTATGGATTGTACAAAGTGTGGAAGAAAGTATGTACCTGCTCAATTCGATTTCGAAAAAAAGCAATATACTTGTTCTACCTGCGGACAAGTAGACAAAGTGGAACCAGAAAAAAAAGTTTGCAAAAAATGCGGTACGGAATATACTGAATATACTTGGTTTGATCCTAAGAAATGCCCTAGCTGCGGAAAAGTATTTGCAGTATAAATCAAGTAGAATACATACCTCTTAAACTACTATATAAAGACCATTTTGCTTAAAGATTAAAAAACCGCGTAAAACTTTTCGTTTTACGCGGTTTTTTTCGTGATAATGACTATTAATGTTTGTAGCTGATTGTAACGCGTGAAAGCCGGTGAAACAGTCTCAATAAAATTCCTACCACCAGCCATCCTAGCATAATTCCCCATTCAACCGGCTTTAATGCAGCAGGACTACCGGGGATAATCATAAGCCCCACAAGACTGGAACCGGCAAGACAAGCTGCTCCAATACCAATTTTTCCGCCAGGAACTTTATATGGCCTTGGCAGATCCGGTTCGATTCTTCTCATCCGTAAACAGGCAAAACTCACCATTGTGCAGGCAAAAATAAATGCGAGTGCCGATACGTTCGTCAACGGAACAAGCATCTTTTTACCCAAAAATGGACCAATGATTGTAAGTACTGCAAGCAAAATATTCGCCGTAACAGGCGTGCCCGATTTGGGAGAGACCCTGGCAAAAGCATGAGAAAGCTGGCCCTTTCTCCCCATTGCCAATATAATGCGGGCGGTTGCACTGAAAAAGGAATTCATGGGTCCCATTGGGCTGAGGGTTGCAATACACAGCATCACGACATAAAGGGGCATGCTGATATTCTTCAAACATGCCAAAGCGGGAATAGTCCCTTTTACAAAATCTGTCCAGGGAACAATCGTACCAAACGAGTAAATGCAAATCATGTAAAACCCGCCGGAAGCTAAAAGGACGAGCCCAATTATTTTACCAAATTTATTCCAATCTAAGCCTTCGGCCGATTCTTCCGCCTGCTGCGGAATAGTATCAAAGCCAGTATAAAAAAAAGGTGCCATGACCAGTACGGAAACAATGCCTGCAAAAACATTAGCGGCAGATGTTGAGGAAACAGCTCCTTCCACTGGGGAAAATACCGGAAGGATATTGAAGGGACTGCCTTTTACAAAAGATATTCCCATTGCAAGGATCATGCCGATCAACAGAGCTTTGGTCAAAAACGCCTGTAATTTAGCTGCCGTGGAAGCGCCCTTAAAGTTGAGAATAATCACGTATGAGGTTAGACCTAATGTTAGGAGGGTTGGGAATAAATAGACATCTGCGCCTACTATACTGTACAATTTTACCGCTTTTAATATGGGGAAAAACTCCCCGAACATCTCGGAAATCAAAGTAGAAATGACAATTGCCTCCCAAGGACACAAAATGCCGTTTCCGAGAGCAAGAAACCATCCCGTTATATAGGACGCATTATAACCAAACGTTCGGTCAACATATTCCACAATACCGCCTGAAATCGGGATTGCGGCCGTAAGTTCACCAAATACGGCGCCAATGGGGAGTAGAAAAACAGCCCCAATAAAAAATGCAATCATGGCTGCAATGGGGCCGCCGCCGATAATCATCCAGTCACCAACTAATAGAACCCAGCCTGATCCAATAATTGCGCCAAAACCAATCGTAAAATAATTCCAAAGGGACAGGTTTTTTTTCATTTCCGATATCTCTGAAGCCTTATGACTTGTCATAAAAAGCTCCTTTGTTCTATTTTATTCGCCTCTTACCAATCAAACCTTGAATGTATTAATTGCTGTTTGCAATTCTTCTGCCATCGCAGCTAGCGCCTGACTGGAAGACGCAATTTCCTCCATTGAAGCTGACTGTTCTTCTGTTGCCGCCGATACTGTTTGTGTCTGTTCTGCGGTATGTTTACTTTCTTTATCAATTTCCTTTACAGCATTTACTACCTGCTGACTTCCGTTTGTTACCTGCTGTATAGCGTCAGTTATTTCGTGTATCTGACTTGATATTCCTTTAATCATGTTGAGAATTTCGCGGAAATTTTGTCCTGCTGCATTGACTACTTCAGTACCCACATTGACTTCTTTTTTACCGTTATCTATGAAAATAACCGCACTGTTAATTTTATGTTGAACTTCACCAATTAAATCGGCTATTTTTTTTGCTGCTTCCTGTGACTGTTCTGCGAGCTTACGCACTTCATCTGCAACTACGGAAAAACCACGTCCTTGCTCCCCTGCTCTTGCTGCTTCAATTGCCGCATTTAATGCTAAGAGGTTAGTTTGTCCTGCAATACTTGATATCGTCTCAATAATATTACCGATTTGCTTTGAGTTTACTTCCAACTCGCCAATTACATTTGCCGTATCGCTAGTTTTTTCCTCAATTACAGTCATTTGATGTACGGCTCGTTCAATAGCACGCCCCCCGTCATTGGCTGCTCTCGCCGTTTTTTCGGCCGTTGATGATACTACCGCAGCATTTTCAGCAACTTGTTGAATTTTTTCAGATATTTGTGCAACAGAATCTGTTGCATAATTTACCAGACCTAATTGTTTTTCTGCCCCTTGTGCTACTTCGGAAATAGATGTAGCCACTTGATTAGAAGCATATGCTGATTGTTCCGCACTGGAAGTCATCTCTTGGGATGAAGCGGCTAATTGTTCGGAAGTCTGGGATATTTGTTTAATTAGACATCTGGTGTTTTTATTCATTGTAGCAAGTGCTTTTGATAATAGCCCAAACTCACTTTGATCTTGAAGACTGCTTTCAGATACTTCATCAGAAAAATTCCCGTTTGCTAACTCGCCTAGGAAAACAACAGTGTCGCTGAGATTTTGGGTAATGTTTTTAGCAATAGTCCATCCTAAGACCATCACTACGATAATCGCAAATACGATAATACCTGTTAGCAACAGCATTTCATCCTTAAAATTTGCTTGATTTTGATTTCTAATTTCACTACAAAGAATTGTATCATGCTCAGCAAGATCTTTTAAGTTTTTTTGTAACGCATCAAGGTAGGGACGAGTTTTTTGATTATAAAGCTGATAGGCTTCCGTATTCTTATTTGCCACAGCAAGAGCAATAACGTCTTTTTTAGTTTCTCTGAACTTTTGCAAATTAGCCTTCAATTCTTTTACTAGATCACTATCAAACTGGTCTAAATTCGTGTTTTCATATTGTTCAAGGTTTTTATCAAAACCATCTGTACGCTTGTCAATATCTTCTTTTAATCTCATGTTCTCATCATTATTCGTAGTAATCATTAAAGCCAGTATATTTCCTTCAATAGCCTCTGAGTGACTAATATTCTCACTAAGCCAGTTAACTGCTACCATTCCGTTACTATAGAGGTTATCCATATCATAACTTGCGCGTGCCAGGTAGTAATATCCCATATATCCTACTGCTCCAAGAGAAATTATCGCCACCCCAACAAGCATAAACAATTTGTTAGCAACTTTCATATTTCGAATCCAATTCATACTCATCTCTCCCAGTTATATCCTAAAACTATTAATTGAGCCTTGCATATCTTGAGCCATTTTGGCCAAATTTTGACTTGATGATGCGATCTCCTCCATGGAAGCGGACTGTTCTTGAGTAGCAGCCGAAACAGTTTGTGTTTGACCTGCCATAGATTTACTCAATTCATCAACAGTTTTTATAGCTGCAATAATTTGCTGGCTTTCATTGACTTCTTGTTGAATGGCAACTGAAATATTTTTTATTTGGTCTGATACTTGACCAACATATATAACTATCTCACGAAAAGCCTGTCCCGCCGCATCCACGACCTCAGCTCCCACTTTAACCTCACGAGTACCGTCATCCATAGCGACAACGGCTTTATCTGTGTCCCCTTGAATTTCACTTATCAGCGCAGCGATCCTTTTAGCTGCATCTTGTGATTGTTCGGCAAGCTTGCGCACTTCTTCCGCAACCACCGCAAAACCACGCCCTTGCTCACCTGCACGCGCAGCTTCAATGGCAGCGTTAAGCGCTAAGAGGTTGGTCTGCCCAGCAATGCCCGAAATAGTATCTACAATTTGTCCTATTTCTTTGGAACGTTCACCTAATTTTGCAACTACCTGTCCGGAACTACGTACAGTCTTTTCAATACTTGCCATTTGTTTAATGATTATATCAACTGACTTATCGCCATTACCGGCAGCAGCAACCGCTTTTTCAGACGTTACCGCTACAACATTGGCGTTAGCAGCTACTTTTTGAGTGCCTAACGCCATTCGTTCGCTTACTTCCGTAACCTCATTTACAGCAATTACCTGTTGAGCCGCACCTTGAGCAACATCACTGATTGCACTCGCTACTTGATTATTGGCTATAGCGGACTGTTCTGCACTAGCTGTCAATTCTTCAGAAGAAGCTGCCAGCAATTCCGTCGAATTAGCAACACTTTGAATAATTGTCCGCACTTGTTCTGTAAAATCATTAAGTGCCATTGCTAATTGCCCGACTTCGTCGCTTGATGTGACGTATATTTTCTTTATGGAAATATATCCACTCGAATCACGGGAAATACTGCTTAGCATTTCCTTGATCGGATTAACGATGTTTTTTGAAATAAACCAGGCAATTAATGCTCCTAAGACAATAGCCAAAAATGTAATTCCCATAACCGTAGAATTAACAAACGCTGCTACTTCCGATGTTAACCGATTTTCTTTTTTAGCCATTTGAGCATTATACTCCGCTAAATCCCTGGTATAAACAACCACCTGACTTAAGGGTGGTACGACTTTTTTCGCAAAGTAAGTATAAGCCTCAGGTTTTTTCCCCGCCCGCACCAAATCGATTACTGTCTTATATTCCATATCGAAGGACTCCTGCGCTTTATGCAGTTGAGGAATCCGCTCGTTTTCGTACGGGTCATGATATACTTCATCATATTCAGCAATCAGCTGGCTGCTTTCCACACGTTTTTTTCAATATCCTCAATCAATTGCTTTTGTAAAACTTGATCACTTGGTGCAGTAATTAATTGTAAAACATCTGCTTCTATCGCCATAGTATTTGCCCGTACAGTATTAAGCCATTCTACAGGTAATAAACAAGCATTATACATTAGATCCGCCTTATAAGTCATCGTGGAACCCGCATAATAACCGCCATAACCAATTGTCGCCATAAAAGCAAGAAATATTGCTACAAGAAGTTTAAGTTTATTGCCAATCCCTAAATTTCTAAACCATTGCATATCCATTTTCCCAACTTTCTTTGAGTAAATATTTACTCAATTGAATAAGTTTACGCTTCACGATATGCTAAACTTTCTAGAAACAGTTTGGTAATTCTAATTATCCTTCCCCCATCATAGCTATTGCATAATAAATAACTTAATTTTTTACGCTAACCTCCCTTCTGTTGCTTCGATCCGATTTGTCTCACTCTGCCGTATTATCGATATAAAATCCAATAACGATTTTCCTGTAGCTGTTAGCAACATTTCACTGGAAGCGCTTGGCTTCCGCTTATACTAGCAACATACCTATAAATTTTTATTGGATACTACATAGCTACAGCATAACCAGACTGCAAAGCTACTTTCTGCAATGAGCCAATGTTTGGTGTAGTGTTTAAGCATACCTGCCAAAATTAAGCGTAGATATAAATATATGCAATAAATATGCCAATATCTGCCCGATACACTATACCCTATTTCCCCGGATTTATCAGATATTCGACTATAAACCTAGCTAAGCTAAATTTCTCATATTGCAAAACTTGAATCTTTTGAATAACTTATTGCGACATTAAACACACCGTTGAGAGTACTATAAAAATGCTATCATTTAAAATGAATAAAAAACTGCAGCTACCTTCAATAAAGGCTGACTGCAGTTTTTGTTTTCAATTTTATCATTTTCTTCAATTTCTTTCGATGTCCTGATTCACCAGGAATATTTACACCAAATCTGCATTAAATTCCCGATAAATATCCTTTCTTAATTGCTGAAATGTCATTTCAGAACGTCTTCGGGGTCGCGGAATTTCCACCAAAAACTCCTTCTTAATCGTTCCGGGACGCTCTGACATTACAATAACCCGATCTCCCATATATACAGCTTCTTCAATGTCGTGAGTGACCATAATCATCGTAGTTTTCTCTTTTTTCCAGATATCCAAAACCTCTTGCTGCATTTTTAGGCGAGTTAGAGCATCTAAAGCGCCAAAAGGTTCATCCAAAAGTAAAATCTCCGGTCGGTTAACCAAAGCACGGGCAATTGCAACCCGCTGCGCCATACCGCCTGATAGCTGGGCGGGATAGGCTTTTTCAAAACCAACAAGCCCCACCAGCTTAAGGTACTCGGCAATGAGTTTGGCCTTTTCTGCCTGAGTTCCCATTTGCAATGCAAACTCCATATTTTCCTGTACTGTCAACCAAGGCAATAGCCTATGTTCTTGAAAGACAATTCCCCGATCCAGACCCGGCCCGCTGATTCTTGTTCCCCCAATACTAACCGCACCACTGTACTCCTTGTCAAGCCCGCTAATGATACGAAGCAGAGTACTCTTACCACAGCCGCTGGCACCAACAATACATAAAAATTCATTTCGGGACACATTAAGAGTTATTCCATTAAGTGCTAATACATCGCTATCTTGTTTTTTATATGTCTTGGATATGTTGGTTATAGCTACATGATTGTTATCTTTCATACCCCGGTAAATGACTCCTTCCAGCGGATAATTCTCTTTTCCATAGCACGAAGCACACTATCCATGATCTTGCCAATCACACCGATGGCCAGCATACCTACCAAAACTCTGTCAGTTTGGGCTAAGGCCCGGGCATCTGTCAACATATACCCAATACCGGTCATCCCGGCAGACAATTCTGCAGCTACAACACACATCCAGGCATAACCAAGGCCAACCCGCAGTCCGGAAATAATGAAGGGAAGGGCACCAGGGATAACGACTTTCGCAATAAACTTGCGTCTGGGTACTTCCAGCACTTGGGACAACTCCACAAACTTTCGGTCTGTCTGCCGAATGCCGTCTAAAACATTGATAAAGATAGGGAAAAATGCCCCGATGATGATGATAAATATTTTTGATCCTTCCTCAATACCAAACCAGAGAATCGATAAGGGTAGCCAGGCTATAGGCGGGATAGGCCTAAGCAATTGAATTAAGCCATCCATCAATTCAAACATAAGTGGGAAGATACCCAGTATCAGGCCTAACCCTACTCCTAAAAGCGCAGCCAGGATAAACCCTTCCAGCACCCGTATCATGCTTGTTCCTAAATGAGTGACCAATTCCCCGTTAGCTAGCATAACAACGAAAGCATCAAATACCTGAGCTGGAGATGGCAGCAAAATCGGTTTTACCATGCCGCTGGCAGTAATGCCATGCCATACGGCGAGCACAATACAAGGTAGCAAAACCCGTTTCCAGTGCTGACAGCCGGTAACCATGCCGATCTTGTATACTTTAGCTATTTTTAGCACCATTTCCATTATCTCATATCTCCCTTACCGATTCTCAACACATTCTACTTTGCTATGGGTTGTTCCAGATATACTTATTTCTTGCGAATAAAAGACTGAACATCCACCTGTGTTTTGATCAAACCGTTCTTACGCATAAACTCTTCCGTATCCTTCA
>Ga0316613_10001150_pt1 | contig 18344 bp, 18 predicted proteins | sample OWC_soil_day10_C_2_FD_207647 | JGI IMG/M metagenome (GOLD analysis project Ga0316613, IMG submission 207647) | Wetland soil microbial communities from Old Woman Creek delta, Ohio, United States - OWC_soil_day10_CT_b | ecosystem: Environmental > Terrestrial > Soil > Wetlands | place: USA: Ohio...
CATAAAAGGTGCACGGATAGAGTTCTGGCTTGCCGGTACAGACGGGAAGTATGACGATGAGCATCGCGCCACCATTTTTTCGGGCGGGACAGGTTCCTACAGGTTCGAGTCAAACATTCCGGAACCTTACTTCGGCCGTCCCCCGCACATCCATGTCAAGGTCTCTGCAAAAGGCTTCAGGGCACTCACTACACAGCATTACCCTGAAACGGGAAAAACCAGCGCATACTTCGATTTGGTTCTGGTTCCCTCGCAGTAGTTAAGTTCCGCTTCCCCTGTCATTGCCATTCGACGGTCATACAACCGAAGGTTTGATGTTCTGGTTCATGCGGAAGAAGTTCGTCGGGTCGTACCTGTTCTTTAGGGCTACGAGCCTGTCATATTTGGCCGGAGCATATGCAGACCTGACCCTGTCTTCCCCTTCTTCTCCCAGAAAGTTTACATACACCCCTCCTGTTGAAAATGGTCTCATGGCATCTTCAATGTTCCGGGTCCATGCTATATGTTTCTCCGACTCACGGGGATCATGCCACTTGGTCACGACATTGAGTACGCATAGGGCTTCACGGTGGCCAAAGGCCATTGCGTCTTCACCGACCCTGCCTATGGCGCCTCCGAGGTGCTGGAGATGCACCTGGGAAAGGGGTGAGGTGATCTCTTCACAATAGGAAGCAAGGACGTCGATCGCTCCATTGCTAAGGTCCTTCAAGTGGGAAGATTTCCAATAGTTCAGGAGACCAGGGGCTGCGCCGGAATCGAGCATCGACTGTAATTCGTAATAGGGCATTATGCGCACGTCATCCTTAAGGGGACCTAACGCCCGGAGAGGTTTCACGACCTTTGCCCCTTCTGCAATGTTGCCCGCGTAACAGACATGGATGCCCAGCATCGGAGCGCCGCGGAAACGCTTGTAGAGAGGCGTCATCGATGAATGAGCGATATAGGCGAACATTGTCGTAAGCTCATCCGGGACAGAGCGGATGAAGTCGCCGTAGAAACGAAGGATTTCACGGGTCTTATCAGAGGGATAGTAAAGCGTGCCCGCCACTACAGGACCGACCTCATGGAGGCGGTATTCAAATTCAGTTGCGATGCCGAAGTTTCCCCCTCCGCCTCTCAGCCCCCAGAAGAGGTCCTGGTTTTCATCAGTACTGGCGGTCAGGGGTTTTCCGTCTGCCGTGACGATATCCACGGAGAGGAGATTGTCGCATGTTGCGCCAAATTTCCGCATGAGCCAGCCGATTCCTCCGCCCAATGTGAGCCCGGCAATTCCTGTTCGTGAGACGATACCTCCTGTGGTTGCCAGACCACAGTTCTGCGTCGCACGGTCGAATTCACCCCAGTTCAGACCTGCCTGTGCCCGGGCAGTGCGGGATGCTGTGTCCACCACGATCCTCTTCATCCCTGAAAGGTCTATCACCAGGCCTCCGTCACAGACCGAGTTTCCTGCCACGTTGTGTCCGCCGCTCCTCACTGAGGTAAGCAGGCCGTGGTTGCGCCCGAAGCGTACGGACGCAATGGTGTCATCGACATCGTTGCAATACGCGATCATGGCAGGATACCTGTCTATCATTCCATTCCATACCCTGCGGCCAGAGTCGTACCCTTCATCGCCGGGCCTGATCACCTTTCCGTGCAGGGCCCTTTGGAATTCCTGCACAAGCCTCTCCTCAACGACTGCCCCGACAACGTTTATGACCCTCCGGCTCACCATAATCTGCACCTAGTATAGTAAAGTATAGCAAAACCGTTTACAGTCATAGTCCGAGGGTGCCGACGAACTATTGAACTTTCGGCAGATTTTGGCGCATGATAGTCTTGATTTGATATGGAAAGGCTTGTCAAAGAAGGTGAATCCAGCGCATGCCGGGTGAACTTTAGTTAATTTATGTGGTTGATTATCAATAAAAGGCCATGGCTTCAAAACGGTCCTGTTGTTACCGTAGGTCTGCTGAGTGCGAACGGACTCGCGGAGGCAGGAGAGATTGTTGAGTTCGTTACTGCCGGCCACTCTCCGGATTGGAGGGCGGACCTCCCTGCCCATTACGGTTTTACCCCGCATCCAAACCTGACGGTCAAGCTCATCCCGAGACTGGGATTCGGGAAGCTCTCCTCCAGCCTGTCCCTCTATCTCTATCCTTTCATCAGACTTGTCCGCGAGCGCTATTCCAGGGGCAGTATTACCATATTCACCCGCGACTCATCGTTCCTGCCCTTCCTTGTGCTGCTCAAGTTTTTATTCGGCGCGAAAATATTCCTCGAGGTACATCACGCCTATGCCAACCCGAGGCCCTTTCTTGCAGAGGGCTTTGTCCTGACAGCCCAGGAGAAAAAGAACAGTGTTATGGAACGCCGCCTGTGCAGGTACCTCAACGGGCTGATATGCATCACACCGCCTCAGGCTGAACTGTACCGTGAGGTATTTCCCGACCTCCCCCTCATTGTTCTTCCACTGGGTGTAAGAGTTCATCCTTCTCTCCCTCCCGAAGAAAAGTTCCTGAAGCGCACACTCGTGTATGTCGGTGAGATGACAAAGCGTAAGGGGCTTGAGACACTGCTACGCGCCATGTCCCTTGTGGATCCATCCATCAGGTTGTTGCTTATCGGATGGAAAGAGAAATATAGGACCTGGCTTGAACACCAGCTGAAGGATCTTGGCATTACCGGCGCGGTGAAGTTGATCGGTTCGGTCCCTCCTGCCGAGGTCGCACGATTGTGCGAAACCGAGGCCAGCATCGGCGTCCTGCCCCTGGAGGATAACTTTTACAGCCGGGCACTCACATCTCCGGCCAAACTCGGTGATTATCAGGGCAATGGGTTGCCGGTTATCGCTTCGCGGCTCCCGACCACAGAATATTTATTAAACGAAAACGAGGACTCACTCTTCTATACACCCGGAGATGTTCAGGGCCTCGCACGTGCAATCACGTCTTTGTTCTCGGACAAAGAACGTTTTATTCGTTTGGCAAAGGGTTCTGCCCAGAGTGCTTCGCTGAGGTCCTGGAAAGACCGTAGCCACAGGCTGATCGAGTTCGCTAAGTCTGGGCACGTAGATGTCTCTTCAGAATAGTTTTCCGGCAGCTTGCGCTTCACTTTTTATAAAAAACAAAGATGTGCTCGTGCATTATCAGAAGAAAATTATAGAGCTTTGATTTCTTGACCCAGAAGCCGGTGGCTTTACAGTTATGTTGAACCTTAATGATGTCTTCCTTCAACACAAAACCTGCCTTCAAAAATCTCTCCATGACTTTATAGGCAAGGGGGACATAGAACTTGTTTCTCCTCGTATCGCCAATTAGTATAGCGCAGTATTTGTCGTGTTTTAGAACTCTGAAACATTCTGAAGCCACAATCTCTATCTGTTTGCAGAATTCATCAATGGAATGAATGTTGGAGATGTCTGCACTAATTTTCCCTTCAGAATATTTTATGATGTCTGCATATGGTGGGTGAGTAAGGACAAAGTCGATTGAATCATCTGAAAGCTTTCTCAAATTCCTCGCGTCTTCCACAAAACATCTCTGTGGTTTTAAAGAAGGATAATCAAAAAACAACCGCTCTTTAGTAATTCTAATTGCTTCCGGGTTTATGTCGATACCTATTCCCGCCCTACTCGTCAATTTGCATTCAATGAGTGTTGTACCACCGCCCACCATCGGGTCAAGAACAATGTCACCTTCATTTGAATAGCGAAGCATAAGATTTCTTACAACCTGAGGAGACCAGTTACCACGATAGTCGGATCTGTGGGTAGCCCAGTTGCCTCTTTTTGGAAAAGACCAAACTGTGGTGCATTCAAGATTAAAGTTCTCTGGTTGAAGCCTCTTTAAACTCAAAGCCACCCACTTGAATTAATGATCGATCTTTGATCGAATTGGGAGTAGAAGTAAAGAGACTATATGTAATAATCAAAAACCGTCGGACCCGATTCTCCGATCGGTCGTTGATCGAATCCAACAGGGATGTCAGCGGGTTATTATCGTGAAAAAGATGCTAAAATATCCTATCATTATCAACGTCGATGGATTTATGCTTTGATAAGAAAAAAGCCGTAGGGTATAAGAGTCCTTCTCAGATAGCCCGCGTTTTGACAGAAGAATGGGCTACAAGAAATCTATTTTGTCCTTCGTGCAAAAAACCGAAACTACAGACAGCTCGCGATAATACAAAGGTCATCGATTTTGTTTGTGAGCACTGTTCTGAAACCTATCAGCTAAAAAGCCAAAGCAAGCCATTAGGCGAAAGAATCCTTGATTCTGCCTACGGACCGATGATTGAGTCAATCAAAGGCAATAGAACTCCCAACCTGTTCCTGCTGCATTACAACCCGCAAAGCTACTGCGCAGAAAACTTGCTGATAGTCCCCCGTTATTTTCTCACATTATCTTGCATAGAACCGCGTAACCCCCTTTCGCCAAACGCCCGGAGAGCAGGATGGATTGGGTGCAATATCGTCTTGAAGGAAATACCTGTTGATGGAAAGATTCCAATCATTAAAGAACGAAAAGTCTTCAGCCCTGAAGCGGTCAGGCTGAGCTATGGCAGATTCAGGTTCCTGGCAGAAAAGAAGTTCGACACGAGGGGTTGGACGGCCGACGTGTTGAAGTTCATTAGGGAACTGGGAAAGAAAGATTTTACTTTAAATGAGGCATACTCATTCGATAGACAACTTCAGCTGCTCCATCCAGACAATAGAAATATCCGCCCCAAAATCCGCCAGCAGTTGCAGATTCTCAGAGATAAGAAAATCCTAGAATTCTTAGGCAAAGGAACGTATCGCTTTAAATAGCCCTTGAAAATGATCCTGGACACATCCCATTTCCCCCTGAATACCGTTAGCGGCAAATCGCAAGTCGTGAGATGTAAGGAAGGGTTGTCTTTCCCGTAGAGATTATGGTAGTATTTATTCATACCAGGAGGTGATCGCATGGCGACCGCGGTAAAGAAGACAATCTCTCTTCCCCCTGAGCTTGCGAAAGAGGCTGAAGAAATGGCCGCTGAAGAGGGCAAAACCCTGAGCGGGGTAATTCAGGAGGCCCTTCGTATCGCAAGAAAGGATAGGCTCAGGAAAGAGCTTAAGGAGCTCCAGGGCTACTGGTCCAGGAGGGCTAAAGAAAAGGGAATCCTCACCGAGAAAGACCTTCGCAAATATCTCAAGGGATGAAGGTCGTCTTCGACACCAACATATTCATCTCGGCCCTTGTCATTCCTGGAGGCCAGGCTGAAAAGGCCATCCGCAGGATCACAGAAGGCAAAGACGCCCTCCTCATATCAAAACCCATAATAGGCGAAATCCTGTCCGTTCTGTCGAGAAAATTCGGCAGGGACAGTGAAGCACTTAGCCGTGTCGCCGTCTTTCTTTCGGACCTCGCCACCATTGTCAATCCTGCGAAACGCATACACGTCCTTGAAGACGAGGCAGACAACAGAGTCATCGAATGTGCCGTGAGCGGAAGGGCGGATGCCATTGTCACGGGAGATAAGGAAATGCTCGACCTGAAGGAATATCTTAGGATAAGGATAATCAGTCTCAAAGAGTACCTGTTGTCATGAGAAAATAATCCTTGGCACATGCCAATAAGTCCTCTCACGCGGGCAGAAAGGAGTCGCACACTATGGAAGACCTTAAGACATCCGAAACATGGAGAGTATTCAGGATTCAATCCGAACTTGTCGAAGGATTTGAAACACTGCATAATCTCGGTCCGGCAGTATCAATTTTCGGCAGTTCGAAGCTTGGTCCGGGAAACAAATACTACGACGAAGCAGTTGCCCTGGCGAAATCACTTGCCGACGACGGTTTTGCTATCATAACAGGAGGCGGCCCCGGCATCATGGAAGGCGCGAACAAGGGGGCAAAAAAGGGCAAGGCCCCTTCCGTGGGCCTCAATATCGCTATCCCCACCGAGCAGATACCGAACAGATACCAGGACATCAGCCTCAGCTTCCGTTATTTTTTTATAAGAAAGCTCATGTTCATCAAGTATGCGATCGCGTATATTATTTTCCCCGGTGGTTTCGGCACAATGGATGAACTTTTCGAGGCGCTTACCTTGGTGCAGACAAAGAGGATAGAATCATTTCCGATAATCCTCTACGGATCAAAATACTGGAAGGGTCTCATAGACTGGATGAAGAATACCCTGGTGCCGAACGGCACAATAAGGAAAGAGGATTTCGCCCTCTTCTCGGTCGTTGATACGCCGGAAGAGGTCTGTTTTCTCATCAACGAACATTACAGGGTCTTCGGCGGCGTCAGGCCTGAGCCGAACAGGACAAAGAGAAAAAAGAAAGGAGAAACAACATGAACGTGCGCGGGATATTTTTTACGGCAGTCTTTGTCATGGGGCTATTTATCGCATCACAGGGGATTGCGGTCGCCCAGGAGAAGCCGAGCTTCAATCCTTCAATCCCTTTGAAAGACAACCTCGCATCCAATGTGGGGAAACGCGTCAGCCTTATGATATCGACAGGGGAATCCCTGGAAGGGACCATTGAAAAGGTCGGCGACCATTTTGTGCTTATTTCAAAACTGAGCGGCAAGGATTTTTTCGACGCCCTCGTCCGCATCGACGAGCTTAAGGCAGTAGTATTCAGGGCACGGTGATGACAGCTTCCTCCCGCCCATTTTCACCATAACTTGGAACCCGGCGTTGACTTTTTCCGGAGACGAAGGGTATCTTAAAAACAAGAGGCTGAGACCTCTGTTGCGGAACTTGACCAAAGGGCCTGGGATTCAGTGGAATCTCAGGCCCGCATTTTTGGGTGGCAAGAATCCAAAAAGCCCGGAATTTCTTCCGGGCCTTTTTGTATTTTAATCCGGCAGCGACCTACTTTCCCATGACCTCGCCACCTTATCTTATTACCAAGCATCTCAATCTCAGCTTCTACTTAAAAGAATAACCCTTCAATTTAATTATTATTTGTGGCTTGCTTGACTATCCCAGAAATCCGTGCTATATGTTGATTAAGAACGCAAGATTAACTTGCAGTGGGAGTCCTGAAGACTCGAAATGAGATCTGAAAGTAACAAAGGCCAGGAGGTTTAAAATGTCTGATCTATTCAGAGACCAAAAAACCGCCCACTCAAGGATGATAAGACCTTACCAGAACATGAGAGTGATCGTATGGGTTCTCACTCTTCTCATCTTCTTAGGATGCACGCCGTTGATCAAACAGGAGCCTCCTGCATTGGCGGGAACATTCACGGGCTCCACTCCTGACGGGCGTCCAATAGCAGTCACCCTTACACAGGATGAGAATACTGTTACAGGACAAGGACAGATGGGAGATCGTGTTTTTGGACTTTCTGCACTTGTATCCTTTTGCGGTCCAGCTATCCTTATGTTCAGAGACGGCAGTGTATCCACAGGCAACCTGACCCTTTCGCCTGACGGGGCCACGGCAACAGTTCATGGAATCGGAGAACCCTTTACCCTGCAGCGTGGAGGTGAAACCGTGGGAACTCCATCAGGTTCTTTTGCCGGCAGGTATTCAACAACCGGACCTCCGCCACTTTGGTTGTCCCTCACGCAGGGAGGAGACATGCTGGCAGGGATAGGGTTTATGAATGGAAAACCTGTCGCTGTTGTGGGAAGGACTACAGGACCAATGACGGCCACCGGGAGTATCCTCTTCTCCGATGAAAGTCAAGCCAGGGTCACAGTAACACTCACCGAGGACGCAAAGATACTGACTGTGAACGGTCTCGGCGGTCCTGTCACTATGATGCGTCAATGAGCAGGCGACTATGAAACGGGTCATCCTTTTCCTCTCCCTCCTCATGCCTTTCTTGGTCGTCTGTGCGCTTGAAAGAAGCGGAATTGGTACCCCCGAGACGATTGATACGGAAGGCAGGTTTCGCGGATGCTTTCAGAGAAGCAGCGGTGACCACAACGGCCGGATTATTATCATACCGGACGATTCCAACCAGCTTCTTGGGACTGGATTCGGCCTTTACGCTCTGCCGGCTGTGGGATGGACATTTACCGGGCGGGTGACCGCAGCCGGGATTGCGACCTTACACATCACGCCGGAAGAAGGACCACAGCTAGATGTTGAAGCAACACGTCTTAGCACTACAGAGCAGCTAATCTTAAATAGAAGAGGTTTCCCATCACTCAACCTTTCTCCATGCACTTGAGGTGTCCACGGTGGATTGCGTGAAAAGAACACTATCAAAAGAGCGGCTTAAAGGCAGCTCTCAGCTCATTATTTTTGTTCTCTCAGTTTGTGCTGCCGGATACTTAGGTTGTGCTACCGGGTATCTGGGTTCCCCCTCTCCATCCATCGAAGATCCATGTTTGGAGGGGATATTCTCTGATGGATATGTCTTGCTTCAGGTTGTGGAACACCAAGGCATGGTAACTGCGGCAGGGTCGAGAGCGCCCACTGCTGGCACCCCATGGGACTTGCTCTTTTTCTCCGGAACTCTCCGCAGCGAAGGAACGGCACGCGGGCGGGTCACCCTCTATTTTCCCTCCGGAAGCGGCTCTCTTTCTACAACGCACATCGTCAATGTTGTTATCTCACTGCCGTCCAGCGGAGGAAGCTGTGGAACCACACTCAGTTTCGCTCTCACCTATGATTGGGAGGGAAGTCATCATGACGAAACGTATTCTTTGGTGAGACAACCATAATTATTATGAGGAGGCCAGCGATGAAAAGGACAGCAATCCAACGATTGACGCTATGTGTTATAGCTTTTTTGTCCATAGGTATCATCACGTCAGCTCAGGCCGCCAGTGACCCCAGGTTCTTCGGAACCTATTGCGGAAATCATAGTGAGAGTCACACCGTACGCGTATGGTGCTGCTTCGGCGGACACTGGTTCGTTGTGGCGGAGCGGAGATACACCTTGAACTATTCTGTAAATGCCCACGCATACTATAGCGAAAGTGCACGAGGCAACGGCTTGGTTTCCGGAAAGGGCACTGCAAGCGGTGAAGGACAGACCATTCCCTTCGTATTCTCCGGTATAGTGACTGGGCGTGGGCTGCTCCAGGGTTCAGGAATCGCTCCAGGATGGGAACCCACCAGTGCAACAGCGAACCTGTCTGCAGATGGCAATGGGCTGACTCTTCACGCACTGGACCGTGTCCTTGTACTCAGAAAGGACCTGTGTGGTAACGAAGCACCGACCGCAACTATTCTTAGCCCTGAAGCACGCACGTTTGTGTGGGGACAATTTATTACGTTTTCTGGTAGAGCCCTTGACCGGGAAGATTCAGCAGTATTTCCACAAGAGCGATTGGTCTGGACATCGAGCCGTGATGGTAAGTTGGGGACCGGGCTTAGCGTCTTCAAGAGTAACCTCTCGCCAGGTCCACATACGATAACCTTTTCTGTGACTGATAGCGGGGGGCTTACTGCATCAGAAACTATAAGTATCACTATTAACAACAATCAACCAAACCTGCCAATTATTATAGAGCCCATATATGGCGCAACATTTTATGAAGGCCAAGAAATCGCTTTCAGGGCTCGGGCAACGGACAGGGAGGATGGATACCTGTCCGGTGATTCTTTGGTCTGGAGTTCGAGCTTAGTACGTGGTCCGTCTTATCCCCCTGTTACCCTTGTTTTAGGTACAGGCGATCTTTTGCTAAGACCTCTCACCGAAGGAGAGCATACCATAACCCTGAGAGCAACTGACAGGACAGGAGTTTCAAACTCAAATTCTGTCCGGATTAATGTCCGTCCAAGGCCAGCAGGTAACACTCCTCCCACAGTAACGATTACATCTCCTCCAAACTATTATGCAATGGGCGACAATACCTGTATAACCCTTATTGCAAGGGCGTCAGATCTTGAGGATGGACCTTTGAGAGGGGGGTCGCTCGTTTGGAGAGACCGTTACCACGATGGTAGGCGTGCAAGGGTAAGAGATATAGGCACCGGTGAACGGATTGATCTCTGTAATCCACCTGCACCTGGAGGCGATACCAGACATGAGCTCAGTGTGACAGCAAGGGACAGCGGAGGGAGTTCCGCGACAAATACTATTATCATTATATCGATACCTGGAGGATTAATTTAACGTTTTCCCGGTTACCGGGAACTTACCTGCTGCATCCAGGGCTTAGATACAAGCACTATTTGAAGTGAGACCTGTATTTTTCCGATAGTCTCTAGTGAATGCTTTTCTGGACAGCTTTTTCCTCAAAACAGAAAAGGCCCGGAATTTCTTCCGCGCCTTTTCTTATTTTAATCCGGCAGCGACCTACTTTCCCATGACCTTCCTTCTGTCTACTATTTGCTATTCATAGTTCATTTTTTACGGTCTTTTTGAGGAAAAAACCAAAAAGTCAGCCGATGGCTGTCAGGTCAAAGCCGGCATCTTGTAATCCAGAGCATCTGTGCTATGATGATGCTATCAATTGCAGTTCGTCTTCTATAATGTATTCAGCACCGTGTCTTTGGGTAACCGGAGGGTGAATTCGCAATGGCGCAATCGATCAGGAAGGGTAATGCGGAGGGCAATATGAGGGCTCACATCGTCGGCCTCTTGTTTTGCACGATCGTAGTATTCTGTTCTTTCTCTGCATATGCATATACAGATTATGGTGACACCGTTGAAGTTACTGTGGTCACAAAGGACAACCTGATCACTATCTGCAAAAAACTTCTTGAAGAGCCCAGAAAATGGGGCATAATCGCGAAAATAAACAAACTTCGTAATCCGGATTTGATTTTCCCAGGACAAAAACTGATCATTCCCGCGGACATGCTGCGCGGGGTTCCCCTGGACGGCATGGTCACTTTTGTGAGTGGCGAGGTGAGGGCACAGGCAAAGGAAGGCGAAGAGTGGAAAACACTTCATATCAATGACCGGGTGAAGCAAGGGAGCAGTATCAGGACGGGCGGTGAGAGCGGAGTTGAGATCAGCTTTGAGGATGGTGACTCTTTCCTGATGAGGTCGAATACCGTCCTCACCATCAGGGCCGCAAAGAAACGGGGCATGCTGAATTTTCTCCAGAGACTGTTCCTTAGCGCAGGGAGGACCATCACAAAGGTAAAAGAGGCTACGGGCAGGAAATCCCGTTTTGAGATACAGACCCCATCGGCTGTCGCAGTTGCCCGGGGTACGTCTTTCAGGGTTGGGGTGGATGAGAAGGAGACCATGAGGTCCGAAGTATTGAAAGGTTTTGTGGATGTGGAGGCAATGGCAAAGAAAGTTGAGGTGCAGGAGGGAGAAGGAACACTTGCCAAAAAGAACGAACCACCTGCGGAACCACGCAAACTCCTTCCTCCGCCAGTGCTTCTCCACAGGGAACCGCTTTATAGGGCAATGCCCCTTGTCTTTCAGTTCACCGAGATCGAGGGGGCATTATCCTACAGAGTCATGGTAGCAAGGGACGGTGCGGGAAAAGATGTGGTGAAAGAAAAGGTGATAAAGCCCGGGGAAAGGGCGGAAATTGGCGGGGTGGACGACGGCGAATATTTCCTTATAAGCCAGAGCATCGACGCTGAGAGGCTGGAAGGATTGCCCTCTGACCCTGTGGCGTTCCGGCTGAGGATTAATCCTCTGCCGCCCTTTATCCAGTCACCGGTTGATGGCGCAACCCCCAGAGAAAGGAAAGTGGAATTCAAATGGCTCAAGGTAAAGGATGCAGTGGCCTATCACCTGCAGATTGCCGAGGACAGGGAGTTCGTCCGAATTCTGCTGGACAAAAACGATGTGACTGCCACAGAATTTATCTCACCTCCCCTTGAGTTCAAACCCTACTTCTTTAGGGTGAGTTCCCTGGCTGATGACGGGTACGAGGGGGCACCCTCAGACATTCAGGGCTTTACCATAGTGCCGCCACCCCCTGCACCTGTGGTGGAGAAACCAGAAATGGACACAAACGAGATTCGTCTCAGATGGAAAAACCTTGGAGAGGGGGTCACCTATCGGTTCCAGATGTCCATGGACAGCGAATTCAGGAATATCCTTATGGACAGGAAAGTGGAAATGCCCGAGATCACATTTCCGAGACCGGAAGAACCAGGAATATACTATGTGCGCACCAGCGGCATCGATCGGGAGGGGTACGAAGGGGATTCCTCCCTGCCTCAGAGTTTCGAGGTCAAGAAGCGTTTTCCTTTGGGAATAGTAGGTATTCTCGGAGCGGTGGGATTGCTCTTCTTGCTCGTCTTCTGACCATTGTCTTTCCTCTCCCTGCATGGGACCTGGTAAAGGCCAGTGGGCGTCCGGAAGCAGAAGACGAAGAGTTAAAGGGGGACATCATGCACTGGGTGTGGTTTCTGATTATCGGAGTAATAGCAGGGTGGCTTGCGGGAAAACTGACGCAAGGTCACGGATTCGGTCTCGTGGGAGACCTCGTCGTTGGAATCCTTGGAGCACTAATCGGAGGCTTTCTCTTCCGATTTCTCGGCGTTGTTTCTTATGGTCTTATCGGCTCCCTTATAACGGCGACGGTTGGAGCGGTTATACTTCTTTGGCTCGCCCGTCGACTGAAATAAAGGGAATAGAGGTCAGACTTCTTGCAGCGGTGAAACCAGACCTCTTTGTTCCCTATCGAACCCAGCCCGCTGCTCGCGCTATGATTCTCCCGACGGAATAAAAGAAGGGAGATCTACGTTTCACTGTTCCGACAAAAAACTGCTGCATGTAATACTTCCCTCTACTGAACAGTGGAATACGATACCCCAATCCTTCCTCGATGGTATATACGCATGGATTGCAGATGCCGCAAGGGGTGGCAGCAGAAGTTGGACTATAACAAAACCATGTCATGTCCATGTATGACTCCAGGCCTTGTAAGATCATGATACGCTTCATATCCAGCTTACTCATATCAAATGAGGGAAAACGAAAATAGCGAAATAGTAAAAACTCGTCAATGGTATTAAAGGCGCTGTCAAACACATAAGTCACTTTGTCCCCGTCGTTGGACTCGGCGATATACGGTTTTATGGCTCTGTGCGCTTTATCGTCTCGATGTATGCATAACTCAATATCTTCAAGACCATGTCTGGCGCACCATCGAGCCAGCCATTCGTACTGTTCCCCTATACCACTATGCACCTTCACTCGTTGATAAGCCTCGGTAATAGTATCATTCTGCTGTATGTGGTTCACTTCAGTGTAAATCGTCGGCAGGATTAACTGACTGACTTGGTGGTACTCTGAAAATAAACGATCTTTAATCTGCTCCATAACACGGATTTCCTGTCCTGCGGAACGCCTCTGCCGGTCAATAAGATAGAACGGCTGTACAATTCTGCCTTCGCCGATGGTCACGTGCAACAATCTGAATGTTGAGTCCCACCCGCCTGTCCAGAGCAGCTTAACCGGTTTCTTCTTCACTTTGCGTTCCTTGTTTCATCGAAACTGCGCAGTTCACATGCTTTTGTTCACTCTACCAAATTCACACGACTTTTCAGTCAAATCATGCCGACCAATGCGTCTCTTATAGATTAACAAATTATATAATTATGTATGATACACTTTATTGTCACTCTGAATTATGCACTTTGAGAATGTCTGACACCCTGATGCTCCAAAAGACCATATGGCGCTTGAAGGACAACCTCCTGCAGTGGTTGTGGTTCACCTCCTCTGTGGAAAAAAACCATATTGGTTTTGACAAGGGACTGCTTACCTGGCTCAGGATCTCCAAACACAAAACAATGCGAAAGCGGATCCATATAGCTCTCCTTGACATTTACCCGCGTGGGGGCAAGTTCGGGCAGTTTACTGCCTTCTGGATTAATGAAAATAGCAGGGTCTGCTCAGCTTCCGTAAATGAGAAGATTGAGGATGCGGATGTGGTATGGATATACTCCCAGGATCCGCTCCCTGAGACGACAAAGGCGGAGCTCTTCCGGATACTCAAGAAGAAAAAGCCCGGAACCCCGGTGATCAACCATCCCGATGTTTACAACATATACCATGAGGACACATGCTTTGCAACGCTCCGGGAAGCGGGAGTAAGCGTTCCAAGATCGGAATTTACCGATGGAGACATCGGCAAAACGCCTGTTGTATATAAGACCATTGGAAAACACGGCCACTCCTCGTGTTTTTCTCTCTATGGTGGCCCTATGGAGGGCTTCAGGGCCTTTGAGTTCTGTGATTCCCGTGGCTCAGATGGGATTTACAAAAAATACCGGGCCTTTTATATACTGGGCACCGTTATACCTCGCCACATTCTTCTGAGCAACAATTGGAATGTTCACCGGGAGACACGCACGGGAGCCGTATATAGTTTTTGCATTACCGAAAACGAGATACGAATGATCAGGCTCATTGCACAGACGTTAAATTTACAATATTTTGCAGTTGATTTTATCAGAAGGGCTTCCGACTCTTTTCCTGTGTTCACAGACATCAATGTCTATCCACTTCTTACCGAACTGACAGAAACAGTAAGGGGTAATGGATATTATGGCCGCTGGACGGTATTCGACGTTAGTTCCCGCATCGGGATGCCGGAGCCGTCAGGGAAATCCTTCTGGGAAATGTTCGATGAAGCAATGACCGTTTTCAATATAAGAAAATCCGTCCCTGCATCCAAAGAACCAGCCAAGGGGATGGAGCAGGTATGAATATTCATGAGACAATCAGGAAATTCTTAAAGAAAAGCAGCCTGCTTGAAAAGATAGCCCTGAACGTCTATGAAAGCATCCCCCTTGGTGCGAGGAACAGGATGCTTCTGGGTCCTGCCTTTGTCCACTGGACAATGCTGCTGAAGGAATCGGAAAGCTGGGATCTCGGAAGATTCAGAGATTACCAGTTCCATCAAATAAAGACTCTCCTTATCCATTCCGCCAACCATATTCCTTATTACAGGAAACTTTTTTCGGAAATTGGGTTTTGTCCCGAGACGATGAATGATTTTGATGATTTCAAGAAAATTCCCTTTCTCTTTCGTAAAGAAGCGAATGAGGCATCCGTAAAATTGGTTGACGAGCGACTATCCCCGAGCGCACTGCTGACGATGCCAACAAGTGGTTCATCAGGCATTCCCCTATTGACCTATAGGGACAGGTCAACACGTGCCGCCTTCCTCGCTTTCAGGACAAGCATTCTTGAAAGGGCAGGCTATATTCCGGGAGAGAGAGAGGTGATGTTCTGGCCCATGGTGAGTCTGGGCAGGCATATGTCTCTCCCCTTTATGCGATATGGCAACAAACTCATCCTGTCAATACGGCACCTCACCCCGTACTGGCTTCACCAATTTGTAAAGATGATGACCGATTTCAGACCCGCATATATAATGGGTTTCCCTTCGGTATTGGCCATTGTCTCCTCTTACATCAAACATGAACATCATGCTGCCTTTTCAACCCTGAAGTCGGTCATATCCTATGCGGAGAACATATACGGTTGGCAGAGAACTCTGATAGAAGAGACGTTCGGCGTCAGGGTCTTTTCGATGTACGCCATGGTAGAGTGTCCGGTCATCGGCGGTGAATGTGAGAACTCGGACACCATGCATCTCCATCCCCTCTACGGATATACCGAGTTCATGGACGTATCAGATGGATATAGAGAGATTGTTGCTACCGGCCTTACCACCGAGGTCATGCCATTCGTCCGATATCTGACAGGAGATGTCGTGACAAATAGCAGGGACTTTTGCGCGCGCTGTGGTCGTTCTCATACAGTTGTTGACTCACTCCAAGGAAGGATCAATGATCTCCTTATCGGGAGGAGAGGGGAAATCATCCCCAGACTTATGCCCTGGATAAAGACCTTTCCCAACGTGCGACAGTTCCGGTTCCATCAGGAAGAGCCGGGAAAGGCAGTGTTAATGATTATGAAGACAGAGCGATATACAGATCGTGACACTGGACAGATCAAATCCTGGCTTGACACCATGCTCGGTACAATGAAAAACTCCATATGTATAGAGATAGAGTTCGTCGATGAAATCCCTTCGACGTTATCAGGCAAGGCAAACATGGTCTCACAATATCTCGATATCAGGTCATTCCTCAAGACATGACAGAAAGTGTGTGAAACGGCATGTGTGGCATCTTCGGCATAGTTTCTGATGAATTACCCTCTCACAAGGCAATAAAAAATGCTCTCGACTCTCTCAGGCATCGCGGCCCGGACGACGAGGGATATGTCCTTATCCGGGCTATCGATGGAGAGGCACTGCCGCTTGCAGGCAGCGACACCCCTCAAGGTCTGAAAGACAGATACCGTGACATACGTGAGGGCTATAGCTCGGGGTATAATGTCATGCTCGCAAACAGACGACTCGCAATCATAGACCTTTCACCGAAGGGGCACCAGCCCATGAGCTACGCAAATAACAGCCTCTGGATTACCTATAATGGGGAACTATTCAATCATGTGGAGCTGAGGAGAGAATTGGAAGTCAAGGGATACAGGTTTGATTCGGCCGCAGATACCGAGGTGATCTTGGCAGCCTACGCGGAATGGGGGGCAGAATGTGTCAACCGGTTCAACGGTCAATGGGCCTTCTGCATCTATGACCGCAGGAATACGACCCTTTTCTGCTCCAGGGACAGATTTGGCATAAAACCTTTCTACTACTGGTTCGACGGAAAGACCTTTGCCTTCGCTTCTGAGATAAAGGCCCTTCTGGCCCTTCCGTTCATCAAGGTGGGGATTGACGAATCGCTGTTGCTTGATCTCGTCATATTCCATATGCATCACCATACAAATGAGACGATCTATGACTCTATTCATCAAGTCCCTCCTTCGCACAACCTCACGTTCAGCCTTCAGGATATGAGTCTCTCCTCAAAGAGGTACTATACGCTTCCCTTCAATAATGAGGTCGGAACCTACGTTCACGGAAAGGCAGCGCAGTTCGCCGATGACATCAGGGAACTCCTGATCGATGCCGTGAGGGTACGGCTTGTCTCTGACGTGCCGGTGGGAAGCTGCCTTTCAGGCGGTATGGATTCGTCATCAATTGTTGCGATCATCAGCATGCTGCTCAGGGAGAAGTGCCCGGACGTCAGGAGCATCGGCGAAAGGCAAAAGACCTTCACCGGCTCTGTTGACGATCCGTCCCTGGATGAGAAGTGCTTCGCGGAGGAGATGATCAGGCATACCGGTGTGGAGGGACATTTTGTCTATCCCTCCGCAAAAAGGCTCTGGAAAGAGATAGACAGATTCCTGTTCCATCACGACAATATCTGTAAATCCACTAACGTGTACGCCGGATGGTGCGTTATGGACCTTGCTTCAAGACACGTAAAGGTGGTACTGAACGGCCAGGGGGGAGATGAGTTGTTCGGAGGATACCCCAGGCATGAACTTATCTGCGCATCCGACCTCCTGAAGGGAGGACGCTTCTGGGACATGTGTAAATTCCTCTCAGGACAAAAGATGCGCCACGGAATCGCCCTTTCCTTGAACGGCTTTCTGATGGGCAGTTATCTTGCCTTTACCCCTGATTTCCTAAAGGTATTGGCGTTCAAGCAGAGGAACAAAGTGCAGTGGGAGCGATTGCGTGATTTTATCCATGGAGCAGGTCCAGACAAAAGGAGCTTTGACCGCATGTCGCAGTGTATGAGTTCACTCAATTATCAGTTGCAGTGTGATATAACACAAGGCTATCTCCGCCAATTGCTCTCTCAAGATGACAGAAATGCGTCGGCGTTTTCTATGGAAAACCGTGTTCCGTTTCTTGACCACCGGCTGGTCGAGTATGTCTCGTCCATCCCTTCTATTTATAAAGTCCACAATGGATGGAGCAAGTGGCTTCTCAGGCTGGCAATGAGGGAGTTGCTTCCTGACAAAATACTCTGGCGAAAGGATAAGATCGGCTTTGCAACGCCTTCAGAAAGGTGGTCAACCCATGCGGATTCGCCGATACTACCGCTCATGAGACATTACGGGATAAAACAATACAAGAGTCAGTATCTGTGGAAATTTTATATTGCACATCGCTTAATAAACCTGCAGAAACCGGGAGCGCTGGGCCCACAGTAGATAATTCCGAACTATGCAGTGCAGCAGAGAGTGAGGAATTGTGAAATTTCAGTTTTTTTAGGTCAACTGACAAGACAGAGAAGGCCCGGAATTTCTTCCGCGCCTTTTCTTTTTTTAATCCGGCAGCGACCTACTTTCCCATGACCTCGCGGTCATAGTATCATCGGCCCAGGAGAGCTTAACTTCCGTGTTCGGAATGGGAACGGGTGAACCCCTCCGGCATCGCCACCGGAAACCTGATTTCCGATTGCGTGTTACTTTACCATGCCAAAAGAACAAAATGCAAGTTCCTTGACAACAGGAGGGAAGATAAATAAGGGTCAAGCCACACGGTCTATTAGTACTGGTCAGCTGAACGCATTACTACGCTTACACTTCCAGCCTATCAACGTGGTGGTCTACCACAGACCTTCAG
>Ga0316613_10001151_pt1 | contig 18343 bp, 19 predicted proteins | sample OWC_soil_day10_C_2_FD_207647 | JGI IMG/M metagenome (GOLD analysis project Ga0316613, IMG submission 207647) | Wetland soil microbial communities from Old Woman Creek delta, Ohio, United States - OWC_soil_day10_CT_b | ecosystem: Environmental > Terrestrial > Soil > Wetlands | place: USA: Ohio...
AATAAGAATCCTACTATAAGCCCCCCCAATACTTCAACGGGAGTATGCCCCTGCCGCTCTCTTAATGGTTTTGTAATTTGATGAGGTCCTATATGTTGATTGATCATCGCAGCCTGTTTTCCTAATGACCGCCTGATCCCCATTGCATCAAACATGGTAATCATAAGCACTGCTACGCCCAAGCTAAATATTGGCTGATTGATTCCTTCTGATAAACCAATAAAAAAGACTGTACTGCTAATGACAGTAGTATGAGTGCTTGGAAATCCCCCATTACCAATTAAAGTAACAGCCTCTTGGCGAAAACGAATATAATTTACGATAAATTTAACTGTACCAGCTACAAACCAAGCAATAACAGGTATTACGGCATATTTATAATCCAATGTAACATCCTCCTAGGATCTGGCTACTAAGGTAATACCTGCTATAATAAAGAGCATTCCACCCATTCTTAGCCAGTTTATGGGTTCATGAAAAATAAAATAGGAGGCAATAAACACTAGAATATAGCCCAAACTTACCATAGGATAGGCATAACTAAGTTCTACTTTTTTCAAAGCCATAATCCATAGAATTGTGCTGATACCATACAAAAATAGTCCTAGCACAATCGGCCATTTTATTTTTTCTATTATTGTAACACCAGGATTTTGAACCATTTGCATGGCACCTAATTTAAAGGCAATTTGACCAACTGCACCAATGGTTACCGAGATGATAATTAATAGTAAATCTTTCATTTACATGTTACCTCACTACTAAATTTCATTAGGATTTTTATCCGATGACCAAGTCGCTCTAAGACTCCCATCTTATCCAAGTAGGAGTTAAGAGCGACTAAGTCCCTGGATAAGTGCGACTAAAGATTCAGGCGGAGTTAAAATTCCATCTGAATCAAGTCTTCTTTATTCAAAGTAATATAAAATAGTCACAACCATAGCAGCAAACAATAAAACAGTGCCTAAAATATGACGATCTTCTACCAGTACTTTTTCGGGTCTTCCCCCTTGTCCTTCTATATGAATTAAATACAGATAGCGAAAAATTCCATACATGACAAGAGGGATGGTCCACATTAGATGAACGGTATGGCCTGATGTAAAGGTAAATAAAGAATAGCTCATAATCGCAGCTGTAGTAACAATACTATTTAATTGATCCAATAATTCAGGAGAATATTGTTCTAATACCTTGCGGTGCTCACCTTTATGATGACTGAGTAAATATAGCTCATGCCTGCGTTTGCTGATGGCTAAAAACAAAGCCAATAGCATGGTACAAATTAAAAACCAAGGAGTAAAAGAAACATTAATAGCTAATCCTCCCCCTATGGCCCGCAAAACAAAACCAAAGGCAATCACCATAATATCAATAATCACAATTTGTTTTAACTTCACCGAATACGCTACATTCACCATAAAATATCCGAAAAGTAATAGGCTAAGCCAAGGCTCCACTATAAATGCTGCTGCAAGTGAACTGCATAATAAAACACTCCCAAACAATAATGCACCCAAAGGATGTAATCTGCCAGAAGCAATGGGACGATAGCATTTCTCTGGATGTCTGCCATCGGCTTCTCGATCAATATAATCATTTATAATGTAAACACAGCCTGATGTTGTACAAAACAAAATGAAAGCAGCAGCCGATTGTACCAACATATCCACAGACACGGTTTTAATGGAAAAAATCAACGCAGCAAACACTAATAAATTTTTTGTCCACTGTTTCGGACGCAATACCATTAGATAGGGCAAAACCTTGTCCCCATCTTTATCTTTCTTTATCATTGTCTGCTCCAAAAGGCTCATTTATAAAACGCCCCATCATATATCTTCTCTACAATACCCGGAATCTCTCCTGCCGGATCATTGGACAAGTTACCTGTTACTTTACTTGCCAAATAACTCACATCCGCTTTTGTTAAAGAAAAATCCGCCAAACTAGGATTTATATTTATACTTTGCCTAAATTGGCGATAAACATGCATAAATTCCCTCTTATTAGAGCATCTGGTGCCATGTAATGCTTCTCCAATATGATTGAATTTCTCTTTTGAAACCTCATAGGTCAAATCCAGCCAGCTTTCAAAGAGAGCCATTAATCCGCTGCCGTGACTGCTATTGGTTTTTACACCAATTGGATACTGTAAACGGTGAGGCAAGCAAGTGCTGGAGTTAGCTAAATTGAAACCCATCAGCATACTGGCATACATCATATAGGTACGTGCAGTACTATTTTGACCATCTGCTAAGACCTGAGGCAAATATTGCCCTACCAATTGTATCGCTTTTAGAGAATTGCAGCCAACCAAAGGACTTAGCCCGCTTTTTGATATATAGGTCTCTACCCCATGAGCAAAGACATCAAAACCGGTCTCTACTGTAGTTTCAGGTGATAAAGACAATGTCAGTTGTGGGTCAACGATAGCAATGGCAGGAAAGAAACCTTTATGACGAAAACTAGTCTTCGTACCAGTGCTCTCGTCGGTTAAAATAGCCGCCCAATTGGTTTCAGATCCTGTACCTGCCGTAGTAGGAATCGCTACAAGAGGAATATCAACATGAGTAATCGGTAAATGCCCTAATAAATAAGGCTCCACTTTTTCTCCTGTGGACAAACCAAGAAGAATACCTTTCCCAGCATCAATGGCACTGCCACCACCCAAGGCTACTACAACCTCAGGCTGCCAGCTAGAAAATTTTTGAGCACAAGCGTTGACTTCACTAGCCAGAGGGTTGGCACTAATTCCTTCAAATACCATGGATTCAATGCCTAAACCAGCAAGACCATCTACTAACCTCTTGGTGAAACCATATTTATTCATCGCATATTTCCCTGTAACAATCAGTACCTTTTTGCCAAGGGTCTTAATATAAGCGGGAGCCTTTTCAAACTCACCACAGCCAAAGAATATTTTAGTTGGCATATAATAAGTAAAATGCATGGCATTCAACTCCTATTTATTTATTAACTCATTCATTACTATACTAAAAATATCGTATAGTGAAAAGTAAAAGTTTCAATTGTATATAAGAAAAATGCTAATGTGTGCTTTTGTCATTGCGAACAGAGTGAAGCAATCCCCTCTTGTTAAGAGATTGCTTCACTCTGTTCGCAATGACAAATTGAGATGCTTCCTCCTCCATGACTTATACACGCTAAGAGAAAAGGTGATACATCCTTCGTGATCTTCGCGGTTCACAGGCTTTTTACAAAAAAAACTCTGGTAGAATAGCATACACTATTTTACCAGAGTTTTAGGTGTATTATATATTGGCAAGTAGCTGTTGTAATACTTTGTATTTGGCACCATTATAGATTTGATCAAAATCTACAATATACCATTCACCATTTATTTTTTCCAGACCCACTGGTTTAACACTCATCTTGAACGTATTTTGCTCTTGAATTGTTACAACAACAGCTGCATAATTACTTTGTTGTGCAACTTGCTTAATGGATACAATATTTGCATTCTTAATTTCTTGAATTCCCGATTGTCCCTTCATAAACTTTAACACGGTTTTAGGATCATTCTTAGAAGCGTTCGATACATATAAACCAGCTTCTGACATGCGGTCATTCTTAGCTGCGTCAAAAAAAGTGGTTACCGTTTCTGTCGTACTCAATCCAGCCACACGTTTAACTCCTGAAGAACCGCCACAACCTGCCACTAGTATCACCAGGATTAACATACTCACAGTCAATAGTACTCTTACATTTTTCTTAAGCATTCCTTATTCCCCTTCTGCATAAACTAACATAAACTAGTTATGTACACTTGCATATTATCATAAAAATTGATTTTCGTCACCCATATTACAGCTTCCTTTTTATGGTCTTTCCAAAAGAGTATGGAAATCATCTACTGTCAAGAACAAGGATATCTGTGAAAAGTACCATACTTTGGGCTTATCTGTGCCTATGCTCCCTGATGTTACGCAATTCTCTTTCATGACGCTCGTTTTCGTGTTTCTGCCGTTCACGCCATTGCTTTCTCGTCTCATGCGGACGACGCTTCATTTCTCGTTCGTGCCGTTCATTCTCAAAACGTTCTTGCCTCTGTCTTTCTCTGTCCCAGCGTTCACGATCATGTCTATCACGACCTTGATCATGTCTGTCATATCCTAGTTGCATAGGAGTAGGATTATTTTGTAATGGCGAAGCCTCTATTATCGATGCACCAAAACCAACTTGCATGATACCAACCATAGAATATATGGCTATTTTTTTAACAATTCCTTTCATAAGCTCCCCTCCTTATTATATCCTCTAATTATTTGTTAGGATATAAAGCAATGCAATTCCTCCAAGCGTCCTCATGACTTCTTCATGATGATCTTTTTCCCTTTCCTGGCGTTCTTTCCATTGCCATTCTTCTTCATGATCACGCCGCTCCATTTCCCTTTCATGGCGAGCCCTTTCTTCTTGAATCTTATGATCTCGATTATCCCAATGCTGCTTATGGTGTTTATCCTCATGTTTTGGTGATGCTTCTATTACTGACGCCCCTATACCAAGTTGCATAATCCCAATTAGCGAGTAAATGATTCCTTTTTTAACAAAACTTTTCATGAAAAACCCTCCTTAATTTGATAATATCATTATAATCTGGAAATGTGACAAAATTATGACTGCTTAGTCATAATTTACATTTTATTTTGATGCAGCAGTATGGATCAGTGAATTTTTTCTAATTATGCCTTATTACTGCACATTTCCCAATGCATTCAATTTGACACCTCCTATGTGTAGTTAGCATACAATATAGTAATCAACAACATTATCATAATGGGAGGAATCGTCATGGGCTTTGGATTCAATGGCAATAATGGCTGGGGTGGTAGCTGGTTTATTATCATCATCATCATCATCCTTATATTGTTTTGGTGCTCATTTGATAATTTTTAACCATTGCTAAGCCAATAGCCAAACTATGTCTCTTGCAGCCACGTTTCACCAAGGCGTGGTTTATTTTTTTGTATAAAAAGCCATGCCTAGGATTTCCCTTTCCTAGGCATGGCTTAGATGCGATTGCTTACCATTCTCAATATGAAATAATTAATTTAACTAAGTTTAATCTGCATTTCAGAATAATCGTCAAACTGATCGACAAGACCCTCAAGGGCTTTTTCAACATTTGCAAGATTTACAGTTAAAGGGTTCTTTGGATTGCCCAGATGAATATCGAATCCAAATATCTGTTTATTATCAACATGATAGACTTTATTATTATTGATATTAATATTGGATATTACTTTATTTTGAAACAATCTGTGAGCTATTTCTTTAAATAATTCCATATTGGTATTAACAGGATCTTTCGTGACAAGTTCAATAGTAAATATTTTGTATGTTTCATCACATGCGGTACACATTTATTAACACATCCTTACATTCTTTCCTGTATACTTCGCTAAAATACTACATGAATCCTTTAAGATTTCATATCCATTTCAACAATATGAAAAATGCTGGTGGGTTCTAAAAAAATAAAACCTTTTGAACCGCGAAGACGCGAAGAATATGAAGAGCACGAAGGTTAATATATCTCCAAGATCCTTCCTGTCATCTAAATGAATCACTCTTATGTATCAGGAATCATATTATGTATAAGATATATTTCCATGTTACTCATGTAAGGCAGGAGGCAATACTTATGGATTATCGGGATTGGAAAGACCCTGAAATTGAGGATTGGGAAGAAGACCCTGAGTCTCGCGCAAAATCTTATCATTCAACTATTGGAGTTGGGTTTGGTATAGGCTGCAATCCTCGTCATACTTGTTCTCCCAGACTTTGCTGGCCTAGACACAGTTGCTGGCCGCAACAAGACTGCTGGCCGCAACAAGACTGCTGGCCACGACAAGACTGCTGGCCACAACAAGACTGCTGGCCACGACAAGACTGCTGGCCACAACAAGACTGCTGGCCACAACAAGACTGCTGGCCACGGCAAGGCTGCTGGCCACGCGAAGGCTGCTGGCCACGAGAAGACTGTTAGTGGCATTAGCGAATACAATCATTTGCACACGCAACCTGCTCCTATAAACCTAAATGATGACAAACTAACAAGAGCTAGGAAAATTCGTAACTTTACGAACCCCTAGCTCTTGTTTTGCAATGATGAAAACCTTAGAATGCTAACTTAGCTGCACTCGTGTCCTTATGTTTTACCACTACCAGTATACTATACCAATTGCACCTTGTATTCTCTCAGCCAAGTCTCCACTTGAATCAGATAAGCAAATAACTGGACGTTGGTCATAAGCTGCCCAAACCAAGGTATATTTGACATTTCCGCATTAGGCTGAGCCATTGCACGAACTTTATCCACATCCACAATCCTTCGCAATGGCGAAGAAGTATCATCTAAAATCTGTAGTACCCATTGACGCACAGCATTCAAATAAGAAGGATTATGAGTTTTCGGATAAGGGCTCTTGCGTCTCCATAAAACATCTTCAGGTAAAATCCCCACCAATGCCTGCCTTAAAAGACCTTTTTCTCTGTCATGGAAATTTTTCATATGCCATGGAACGTTCCATACATATTCAACGAGTCTATGATCGCAATATGGCACTCGAACTTCCAATCCCGAGGCCATACTCATACGATCTTTACGATCAAGCAATGTAGGCATCCAACGTGTTAGACTTAAGTAAAAAATTTCTCTCATACGCGCATCTTTCGCATCCTCACCAGGCAGCCGTGGCACTTCAGCTAATGCTTCCTGATAGCGTTCCTGTAAATAATCACGAGCCCTTGTTACTGATTGCATTTCAGGAGACAGCCACTGCATACGTACATCTAAATTAGGTGACCATGGGAAGCAGGAGGCCTTAATCATATCTTCCCGATAAAACCAAGGATAGCCACCAAATACTTCATCAGCACATTCACCAGATAAGGCAACCGTGGCACCTTTTTTTATTTCACGGCAAAATAGATATAAAGAGGTATCTACATCAGCCATACCCGGTAAATCCCTTGAAATCGTAGCCTGGAGCAGACTCCCTGCTAATTCAGGCGTATCTAATATAATATTATGATGGCGAGTATCAAAGAATTCAGAAACACGCTGTACCCAAGGAGCATCCGCATTAGGCTGGAAACTATTCGCTTTAAAATATTGTGCATTATCAAGATAGTCAACAGAATAGGTATGAAGATCCCCTAGTCCTTTCTGGCGATATGTATTGCATGCTAACGCTGTTAATGCACTAGAGTCAAGTCCGCCTGACAGTAAGGTACAAACGGGAACATCAGCAACTAATTGACGTTTTACAATATCCTGCAACAACTCTCGTATAGTGCCCACAGTGGTATCAAAATCATCTGGATGAGGCATACTTTCCAGCGCCCAGTATTGACACAGATGCATGCCTTTTTCACTATACAGCATGCTGTGTCCTGGTCGCAGTTCTGCTATATTACGAAATACACCATGCCCCGGCGTTCGGCCAGGTCCAATAATAAGTACTTCTGCCAAGCCTTCGCTATCAATTTCTGGTTTAACCTCTGGATGGGCCAACAATGCCTTTAGCTCTGAACCAAAAATAAATTTACTGCCTTGTCTCGTATAAAATAAAGGTTTGACACCGATACGATCGCGAGCAAGAAATAAAGTCTGCTCCGCTTCATCCCAGATACCAAAAGCAAAGATACCATTAAATTTTTCTACACAAGAAGGACCCCATTCTATGTATCCCGTTAACAAAACTTCCGTATCACAATTGGTACGAAAGGTATATCCTAGGGATTCTAAAGCTTGCCTTAATTCAGGCGTATTATACAATTCTCCATTATATGTTATTGCATAGCGCTGTTGCCCTCTATCTCGAATCATGGGCTGTGCTCCATTCTCTGGATCGACTACACTAAGACGCCGATGTCCCAATGCTGCATGCTTTGTCAAATACATGCCTGATGCATCAGGTCCACGAGCTGCTAACGTTTCCATCATGTTGGCCATTATATGACCTTCATTTTCAAGGTTCCTTTCCCAATCTATCCATCCTACAATTCCACACATACGTTATCCATCTCCTTTGAGAAAATAAAGCACCTTCACTTATATGTCGACCACAAGATAATATATGAATCAAAATAGAAATATGACACGGAAAAAATAATAATTGTGATAGTTATCACAGAAATAGGATAAATTAACCTGTAGAATGAAGTTAAGGAATAACAAATGAAGTGGAGGATTACACATTATGGAAAAGAAATTCATCAAAAATATTGAATTCAGCAAGGCATTAGAAATGGTGAATCTAGTAGAATATCAAGATGGCCGCGTCGTCAGCCTTACCCTAGTACAAAATGATACGCTAACTTTAACATTGTTTGCCTTTGCAAAAGGCGAGGCGGTGAGCACCCATTCTGCACCTGGAGATGCTATGGTATATATTTTGGATGGCGAAGCCTCCATTACCGTTGGAGAAAACAAGTTCATTGCGACTAAGGGCCAAACTCTAGTCATGCCTTCTAATATTCCCCATGGTCTAGACGCTACAGAGAATTTTAAAATGATGCTTATTTTAGTAAAAGGATAAATAACTACTTCTTTGTATTCTTTTGTCATTGCGAACAGAGTGAAGCAATCTCCGGGCAAGCAGGAGATTGCTTCGCTAGGTGCGCAATTTGTCATTGCCTTTTTATCATCAATTGATTACACTTGTTATATTAGCTTTTTAGTAAATAAACCTGACTATTTTGCATTGTTATCATTGCTAATCACAGTTTTTTTATAAGGAGATTCTTATGTTCCCTGATCCTATTATTATTAAAAGCCGTCTTGAAGAATTGGATTTTGCTCGCGGTTTGGCAATACTACTAATGATACTCTTTCATCTTATCGTAGATCTAAAAGATTTGTATGCTTATAATCTAGATTATTTTGGAGGATTTTGGTACTGGGAAGGAAAACTATCGGCTATCTTATTTATCTTCCTTTGCGGTTTAAGCAGTACCCTCAGCCGTAACAGTGTGCGTCATGGCATCAACATTTTTATCTGGGCGATCCTACTAACGTCTATTACCTATTTTTACAATCCAGATTTTTATATTCGTTTTGGTATCTTGCATTTTCTTGGGATCAGTTTACTTTCGTCGCATCTTATCGGTTCTTTACAAATTAGATGGTTATTACTGTTAACTATTGCTTCATTTATCATGGGTCTAGTTGTTACGGCAAGCTTCACAGCTTCTCCATACCTTTTCCCTTTGGGTTTGCAGACTCGTACTTTTACATCGTTGGATTATTATCCTCTATTTCCTTGGTATGGAATTTTTGTCATCGGAATTCTAATCGGCAAGTTATTTTATAAATCCAGACAGCCTTATGTTTCTATACCTCTTCCCAAAGTAATTACTTGGCTAGGACGACATTCTTTAGCTGTCTATTTGATCCATCAGCCAATACTATTGGCGATTTTATACCTACTACATAAAAAATAAGAGATGAAGATTTGCTTATCATGCAACCTTCATCTCTTTATTTACTTGAGCGCTTTTTGTAAGTTTACTAAATTCTCACCCATGATGGTTAAATAGTTTTTGCCATCTTTCATTTCTTGCTCAGTTAGGCTTTCAATCGGATTTAACACGAGTAATTCCGCCCCTGTTTCCTTCGCAAGGGTCTGCGCTAATTTAGGACTCGTTACGGTTTCAAAGAATATATATTTCACTTTATGTTCACGGCAAAACTCAGTGATCTTTGCCATTCGATCCGGTGTAGGTTCTGCATCAGGAGAAAGTCCCATAATACCTAATTGTTCAAATCCATAACGATTTGCCAGATAACCAAAAGCTCTATGGCTCGTAACAATTTCTTTACGAGTAATTCCAGCTAAAGCCTTTTTATATTGCTCATCAAGTTCAGCTAACTTTTTATTGTATGTTTCTGCATTTTGTTTGTAGTATTCAGCATTTTTTTCATCAACGGTAGCTAATGCTTGCTCGATTGTTTTAATCTCTTGCTGAACTGCTATTGGATCCAGCCAAGCATGAGGATCAAACTTATGTTCATCATGGGAATCTCCATGCTCATGACCGTGTTCTTCCTCCTCTTCTTCTGCATGTTTTGCTTCCAGCTTCTTAACATCTTTACTTACTTCTATAGGAAGAGCATCACCTAATACATCTTTATGTAGTAATTTTTCAACTGGCTCAAAATCGGCTCCATGATAAGCGAAAATTTTCGCACTCTTAATTTGTATGATATCTTTCGCTGTCGGTTCCCAATCATGTGGTTCTGCCCCTGGAGGTATCAGCATAACCACATCTACCTTATCGCCGCCCACCTGTTTTACAAATTCATATACAGGATACATAGTAGTAACCACTTTTATTTTCTTAACTTCTGGCTCTGCTGGCTTTGCAGCATTACTACCACATCCCACTACTAAAAGTAAAACCAAAAGACACATGCTAACATTTACAAGCCTTCTCAAATTCTTTGTCATCTACGACTCCCCTTAATAATAATATTCTTATCTAATAAATAGTACCATATAATAACATCCTTGTCTATCTTGTTAAGCATTATTTCTTTTCTTATGCTTTTAGAAGCATAATCTATTTTTCATCTTTTATTTTACGCTTCACAAGTATATAATGATAGATATTGTAACATCATATCTTTTCATTACAGATACTTGTATCCTACGAATAGGAGGATTTCATTTTGCAAATTATTAAAGATCTTGTTGAAAAACATTATGACTCTATTGTTTCCTTACGACGTCATTTTCACACATACCCTGAACTCAGTGCCCAGGAATTTAATACACAACAAAGGATTCTGGAGGAATTATCAGCCTTAGGACTTACGCCGCGCAAAATCGCAGGAACAGGAGTAATTGCCAAGCTGCAAGGGGCTCTTCCTGGCAAGACCATTGCAATCCGGGCTGATATCGATGCACTAGAACTGCAAGATGAATGCGGCAAGCCCTATCAATCGCAAAACCCAGGAGTATGTCATGCTTGCGGTCACGATGGTCATACGGCCATGCTGATTGGCGTAGCCAAGACATTAGTAGAATTAAAGGATCGTTTAGCTGGTACAATCATTTTCTTATTTCAGCCTAGTGAAGAATGTTTTCCCGGGGGTGCAGCTCTCATGGTGGAAGAAGGCGCTCTTGCAGATGTTGATGCGATTATTGGAACTCATCTTTGGCAAAGCCTTTCTGCTGGAACCAGCGGCATTAGCTATAACCGCATGATGGCTTCTCCTGATTCCTTTACCATTACGATAAAAGGCAGAGGCGGTCATGGGTCGATGCCCCATCAAACCGTAGATGCTCTCTTAGTAGGCGCGCAAGTCGTAACAGCATTACATACCATTATAAGCCGCAATATTGACCCCTTGGAGCAAGCAGTCTTATCGATCGGTTCCTTTAAGTCAGGCGATACCTTTAACATCATTCCTGATACAGCTACTCTGATTGGCACCGTACGTTCCTTTACTATGGATATCAAGAAAATCGTTTTTGACCGTATGGAGCAAATTGTCAGCGGTATCTGCCTAGCAGCAGGCGCTACCTTCCAGATTGACAAAAACCTGGGCTTCCCCCCTGTCATCAATAATCCTCAAATTGCAGAAGTATTTGCAAATGCCAGCGTCGAGACCCTTGGCGCAGAAAATACCTTAACTATCGATCCTGTAATGGGCGGTGAAGATTTCTCCGTTTATCTGGAGAAGGTCCCCGGGGCCTTTATCTTTATTGGTACAGGTAATAAAGATAAAGGTATTATCTATCCGCAGCATCATCCTAAATTTGATATCGATGAGAAAGCATTAGCTTACGGAACAGAGACAATGGTACGTACTGCCATGAAACTGTCTTCCTCTTTATAACCACAATAGGAATAGAAAAAGAACGCTAAAAGAGTAGTTATACTCCCTTGGCGTTCTTTTTCTATTAAAATTAAGAATCTCCTCTCCTAACTATTGGTCTTTTTCATAGCTACGCTCAGTATTAAGAAAAACACATTGCATCCTTTTGTCATTGCGAACATAGTGAAGCAATCTCTTAGTAAGGAGGGGATTGCTCTTTTTATCTACTCCCGTACTTTTTCCATCAGCCATACGCCGATTCCACAAAAGGCAGCAATGTATGCTGCCATGATGAGCAGGGAGAAAACAGGAGTCTCACCGCCAGAAACAATCCCCCGTAAGGCATGACTGGCATGGGTCAGTGGCAGAAATTCAACCAGCCAGCGTAACACTGTCGGCAGATGGTCCGGAATAAAAAACGTAGCACATAAGAAAGACATAGGCAATAATACATAGGTATTAAAATTAGCCATATCTTCATGAGTATTCATCACCATCGCAGCCACGAGTCCCATAGAAGCAAAGACCAGACAGTTTAGCACCAATGCAATTGCAAACCAAATATTAATCAGCGCGTGTGCCCCAAAGGCAAACGCTAACAGGATAATAATTAAAGATGATAATAAGCCGCGTAACGCACCTGACGCGACTTTACCAATCACAAAAGATATAGAAGATATGGGAGCAATTAGATATTCTTCCAATGTTTTATGATATACCCTACTCATATTTAGAGGACTCCCCACTGAATTAAAACTGATATTCATCGAATTCAAGGCAATAATGCCAGGTACAATAAAATCCAAATAACTGCCTTGATTGACCTGAATGCTCCGTCCTAATCCCCAGCCAAAGGCCACCAGATATAATATAGGTGAGACCATTCGAGACAAAATAAAGCGGCCAATGCGTCTTTTTAGCACTAGCCAATCTCGCCAAAAGACTGTCCAAATATCATATAACATTATCCTGCCACCTTCCGCCCAGTCAATTCTACAAATGCATCTTCTAAGTTGGTCTGACGCAAGGTAGTCGTTGTTACTAATGTAGCAGCAAAGGCGGAAGCCTCATTGCGGTCAGCGAAGAATTTTGTTTTTGTGCCTTCTTCATCTGCCCATTCCACTGCATAGGAACCAAGTCGCTGACACAATGCCATGGGAGTATCGATGGCAATTAATTTCCCTTTCTCCATAATCGCAACCCTCTGGCATAAATTTTCAGCCTCTTCAATATAATGAGTGGTCAGCAATACAGTAAGTCCCTCATTCTTCAAGTGGCGTATCAGATCCCAAAGACGGCGGCGTACTTGCGGATCAAGCCCTACTGTGGGTTCATCTAAGAAAAGTACTTTGGGTTGATGCAATAACGCTCTGGCAATCATTAAGCGCCGCTTCATACCGCCAGAAAATTTCTGCACCATCTCATGAGCTCGATCTTCCAGTTCTACAAACTTTAATAATTCTTCAATCCGTTGGTTACGCACCTGAGGCATCATATGGTGAAGTCTTCCATGAAGCTCAAGATTTTCCCAGGGTGTTAAATCACTGTCTAAATTAAAATGCTGAGGGACTACACCAATGACAGATTTAATGTGCTGTTCCTGATGAGAAGCCTCACGGCCATCAATAACAATCCTACCTGCTGTCGGTCGTGTTAGCATGGTTAGTACGCGAATGGTAGTTGTTTTCCCTGCACCATTTGGTCCTAATAAGCCAAATATCTCTCCTTTGGCAATTTTTAAAGATAGATTATCTACAGCGGTGCGTTCACCAAATTTCTTACTAAAATTCTCAATGTGAATCATCTACTATCCCCTACTTCTCCTATTTAAAAATCTAATTTCTATTTTTAATGATTAATTTTTTGACGTCAGCCCCCGGATCATTACCATTGGTTTACCGGATGAATCAAAGGAGATTTCGCTTTCAACCCTAAATACTTCTCGCAGAGTATGCTCCGTAATGACATCCGCCGGTTTACCCGCTGCAAAAATTTGTCCTTGCTGCAAGACGGCAACATAGTCTGAATATCTGGCTGCATGATTGATGTCATGCAGCACCATCACAACAGTAAGTTTATGCTCATGATTAAAAGCAGCTAGCAATTCCATGATTTCTAGCTGATGGCAAATATCAAGATAAGTAGTAGGTTCATCCAATAATAGGATTTCTGGCTTTTGTGCTAAAGCCATGGCTATCCATACCCGCTGACGTTCACCGCCAGAAAGAGTACTCACCACTCGATCAGCCATTTGTGTAAGACCTGTCTGCGTCAAAGCCCAACTAACACAAACCTCATCTTGCTCTGACTTTCCTCTCCACCAGCTTTGATGGGGAAATCGGCCAAATTCGACTAGATCCCTTACTGTTAAATCACTGGGCGCCTGAGGGGACTGAGGCAAAACAGCCATTTGCTGCGCGAGCCTTTTTCCGCTGAGCTGAGCTAAATTCTGACCGTCTAAATAAACAATTCCTTTATTCGGTTTTATATTACGTGATAAGACATTTAATAAGGTACTTTTACCTGATCCATTAGGGCCTAAAATCGAAATAATTTTCCCTTCCTCAATTGCTAGGGAAAGATCTTTCAAGACCATTTTATCATCAAAATTCACGGATAATGCTTCTGCTTTCATAATGGACATTATGCATCCCTCCTTAGCAGGTAGAGAAAGAATGGCGCACCGACAAAGGCCATAATAATCCCTACTGGAATTTCAATTGGAGCAAATGCCACTCTAGCCAAGGTATCGCTTAATGTAACAACCGCGACTCCCAATAAGGCCGAGGCTGGAAGAAGATAGCGATAATCCGAACCAACCAACAAGCGTGCTGCATGGGGTACAATCAATCCTACAAAGCCCAACAGACCAACAACACTGACAGCACTTGCCGCCATTAATGCTGCCACTGCAGTCAGTGCAATACGGGATACTTCCACATTTAGACCTAACCCTCGGGCAATTTCATCTCCAAGATTTAGAATATTAAGCCGCCTGGCACCCAGTATAGCTAAGATTCCACCAATTATCGTATAGGGCAAAATAATATCAAGATGTGGCCAGCTGCGGGCTGACAATCCCCCCACCATCCACATCAATGCTCCATGAACCCGATCACTGTAAAATACTAATAGTGCAGAAATAGCTGAATTCAAAAAAGCCGATACAGCTACCCCTGCTAAAATAATGCGTACTGGCCGAATGCCGCCTTTCCAAGCCAATATATAGATAAAAATAGCCGCTAACATAGCACCAAAAAAGGCAAAGGGAGTCACCAAATATTCTTTATGAGGGAACAGCACCATAATGCTTACGCCAGCTAAACCAGCTCCTGACGACACCCCAATAATATGAGGGTCAGCCAGGGGATTTTTCATAACACCCTGTAAAATGGCTCCAGCTAAGGACAAATTAACGCCTACCAATGCGCCTACTAAGGTTCTTGGCAACCGTATGTTCCATATCACTTGTCGATTTGCTCCCGGAGTATCAGAAAAAATAGCCGTTATAATTTCATTCAGACTAATGGACAGTGCTCCTACACTCAAACTGAGGGCAATCCCCCCTAGAGCAAGTAATAGGAATATCACCAAAATAAATGCTCTCCATTCACTCCGATCACGTGTGCCTCTACATGAGAAAATCTTCTTATTTAACATTTCCATAAACCTCAGGATACATTACTTTTGCCATATATTCTACTGATTCATGAAAACGAATACCAGGATTGAGTTGGAATAATTCTGCAGGCAGAAAAAATACTTGTCCTGTTTTTACTGCACGTAAACCACCCCAAGCAGGATTGCTTTCAATATCAGCTTTCATTCTTTTTTCAATTTCAGCCATATTACCCATGGTAACGACCAAAATAGCATCTGCGTCTCCTTCTACTAGTTTTTCTAAACTATAAGGAGTCGTTTCACTATCACCAGCGATTGGCGTACTACCTGCCGCAATGTTTTTGAGTTTCAGGATAGCAGCCACATTTCCTGCAATGCTATGCTCAAGCTCTACAGTAACATTTTTGGCGGTGGCGTGCAATATAATCACTTTTTTACTTTGATTTGGCAACTTAGCTGTTACCTCATTGATATTGGCTTGCATAGCAGCAAGCAGCTTTTCGGCCTGATCTTGCGTGCCTGCAATCTCCCCAAATAACTTGACTTTCGCTAAAATATCATCATAGGTTCTCATTTTCAATATCATCACAGGAATCTTACTGCTTTCAAATGTTGGAATTAATTTATCGTGAATTCCCTGAAAACCAATTATTAAGTCTGGCTGAAGGGTTAATACTTGCTCAACATTTACATTATAAATAAAGCCTACTTCTGGAATATCCTGCTGAGTGGGAAAGGTCTGAGGTGTTTTAGAACTCGGTCTTCCAACTGCTTTACCACCAACCCCATATAATACATCTAAGAAAGAGGTGGATAACACAACAATACGTTGTGGTTTTTGTTCCAATACTACATTGCGCCCTGCATCATCCGTCATTTGCAGATAATGATCTGGAGTTTTTGTTGTTGATTTTTCTTGGGTTGAAGAAGCACATCCTACCAAGATTACACTCATTATACTTAGCATACAGACTAAATATGTCAATTTCCCTTTCACGACTCGCTCTCCTTCCATACATATAACAAATGGGAAAGGCCGGATATACTTGATCCGGCATCCCCTCTTAATACTGTCTTAACTTTTATTTTAAACCATTAATGGCATCACGTACATGCTGTACATAAATATCTTGGATTCCAGTATTTTCACCTAAACCATGAACATAGGTTTCCACTTGATATCCGTCTGCAAGGAACGTATTCTTCCAAGAATCTTTTTCATCCCCAGCCATATCGTTATTGGCATGATCACCAGCAACTAACATGAGTGGCATCAAGGTAATTTTTTTAATGTTTCTTTCTTTTAGTAATTTTTCAACATCTTGAAGATTAGGATGATCCGTTTCTTCTACTACACCGATAATCACATGTAAGCCAGCTGCATCAAATTGATCTTGTAGGGCTTGGTAAGCTGGATTATGTTGATGTGGTGAACCATGTCCCATAAATACCACAGTTTTACCTTGCAATTGCAATGCAGGAAGTTGTTTTTTAAGAGCATTTACAGCAATGGCGAAATCATTGGGTTTACCATTTTCACCATGAAAGAATAACACCGGACGACCTATAGAAAGGATATCAAAGGCTCCATTGAACTTTTCTACAGTAGCCACAACTTTTTTATCATACTCTTCGCCTGGTGTCAGATGAGTTGTTTGTATAATAACTTCTTTATAGCCATCTTTTTTTAATTTGTTTAATACGGTTTCCAAATCATTCACATGAACGTTGCTGTTTTCCGCCAAACGTTTCATAACAATTTTGGAAGTAAAAGCTCTATATACATCATATTCAGGAAAAGCTTGAGCAATACGATTTTCTACACTCTCAATATTTAATTGACGAGCTTCTGCAAAAGTAGTACCGAAGCTTACCACGACGATGGCTTTTTGACTTTTAGGTGCCTCTTGCGCACTTGCATTTGATAAGCCAAATGCACTAGCACCCAGTAATAAGGAAACACTTAATGCAAAACTCATAGCTATTTTATATAAAAAATTCATTTTCATCTGTACAACTCCTCACTCAGTTTTCTATGTGCATTCCTAAGTTTTTGGGAGAACAGTATTTTTACTTAACCAAGTTTACGTTTCTTAGCCAAAATGGTAGATAAATAGTTAACACTCTTAGCGTCAACGTCCTCTAAATTATAGCTAATTTGTTCATCTGGCAAACCACAGCGGCTAATCATAACAGCATTTTCACCAAAACCATGCTGTTTTAATTTCGCTACAACCTGTCCAAAATTTTTGTAAACCTTCATTAATACAACATTATCTACAACTCCCAATATAGCATCTAACTCTTCTTCTGACATTGTCGCAGGAATAATGCTAAGTATATCATTTCCCTCTGCCAGCGGCTGACCTAATTGACTGCCAATCGCACAAAAAGCCGGAACGCCAGGTATGGTTTCAATAGCATAGCCAGAGTCCTTTAACAAACGATATACATACATATAAGTGCTATAAAACATAGGATCACCCAATGTTAAAAACACAACTTTTTTTCCAGCCTGCAGTTCTGCCAGAATACTATTTTTATTGTTTTCCCATGCATTGGCTAGCGTGACAGCATCATTTACCATCGGGAAAACCAACCTCAATATCTCAACATCTGCTTTCAAGTAAGGATGAGCAATCGATAGTGCTGTACTACCTTCTTTTTTTTCTGTTTTAGGGGCAATTACCACATCCGCGTTTCTTATCACCTCCACTGCTTTTAATGTGAGCAGCTCTGGATCTCCTGGCCCTACACCAACACCGTAAAAAATTCCTGCCATAATGGCCTCCTTAACTATAATTTGTGGTACAACATATACAAGTACATATAACGATAACTGAGTAAAACGAGAATTTGCACTCTTAA
>Ga0316613_10001152_pt1 | contig 18342 bp, 17 predicted proteins | sample OWC_soil_day10_C_2_FD_207647 | JGI IMG/M metagenome (GOLD analysis project Ga0316613, IMG submission 207647) | Wetland soil microbial communities from Old Woman Creek delta, Ohio, United States - OWC_soil_day10_CT_b | ecosystem: Environmental > Terrestrial > Soil > Wetlands | place: USA: Ohio...
TGTATATCCCGCATTCTTTCAGCAGGAAACCCTATATTCCTTTCTACGATCCATGTATGATGTTCATGTAGTAGTGGTCAAACGGATACCTGGTGCTAATCCGCCAGAAATTTTGATTGAGCCGATCTCTGAGTATGAGGCGGTGCTTAGCTATCGCTCCAAGCGGGGTATGTTCGGATACTTAAAAGGCTTGCTTGTTGGAGGCAGTGAGCATTTTAAAGAAGAGATTAAAACTGAGATTGTGGAAAGTTCCGCTGAACATATTAAAATAAAAATTAAATTTTCCAAACCAATTACTCATACTGAAACATATCGAATCAATAAGCTATTATCCTTTGGGTTTGTGCGCAGCATACCAGTTAAAATTGGTGTGGGGGTTACATTTTTAGCATTTTTGGCAAACGGTATTTTATCATTGATTGGTGCGCCTATCCCTCTGTGGTCAGCTGTTATCAGTGGTGGTCTTGCAGCTCTCAGTACAAGTTTATTATTAAAACCCTTTGCTACAATTCAAGCGGAAATTAAAAACCTTCAGGAACGCAAATATTTTCTGGAAACTAATCTACATACAAATGATGAATTTGAAGACATTATGCAGGGGTTATCACTGTATAAGAAACGCTTGAAGCGTGAATTTGTAGGCTTCAAGGGTACATCTGATGAAATGAATAAGTATGCGGATAATTTTAATATGCTGGCTGATCGGATGACTGAAACATCTCAGGGGATTTCTAGCGTGGTTTATGACGTGGCAACGGCGGCTAGCAATCAGGCTGTGGAAACGACAGATGCTGTTGGTATTTTGAATGGCAACTTGGAAACATTGAAGACTGTTGTTGTCGAACAAAACCACAATAAATTGCAACTAGAAGCCGCAGTGTCGGAGATAAATCGTGGTTTTGGCGAAGTGCAAGCATCTAGTACTAAATTAGAACATAGCTTGGAGAGTTTTGCTGATGTAAAAAACTCGGCAGAAAACTTACAGGCGCAAGCTACGAAAATTACTGAGATTACGGGTATGGTAGCAGCTATTGCTGGTCAAACTAACTTGTTGGCCCTCAATGCTGCCATTGAGGCTGCGCGGGCAGGTGAGCAAGGCAGAGGTTTTGCTGTAGTAGCTGAAGAAGTGCGCAAGCTTGCCGAACAGTCCCATCAGCATTCTGCAAGTATTGCCAGTGATTTGAAAGTACTAATGGATATTATTAGTGGTGTTGTATCGATGATTGAGGAAGAATATGATATTTTAGCAATCGAAAGTCGCCAACTCAATGAAGTCGTGGCAAGCAATACAAAACATGTTGATAATGTACATAATGTGGCTGATAATATTGTAGACATGATTGAAAAACTAGAGCATGAAATGACTGGCCTTGGTCATGTCTATGGTAAGATTGAGTCCTTGGCCGCTATTTCTGAAGAAAATTCGGCAGCTAGCGAGGAAGTAAGTGCTTCTGTACAGGTATATAATGAAAAATTGCAAGATATGATGGAAAAAATCGGTGAATTTAAGGTTGTTATTGGTCATTTCAGTGAAGATATTAACCAGTATCGCACTTAATGATTGTAAAATATCATAGTGATTGAATAGGTAGGCAAATAAGCCTACCTATTCAATTTTGTCAGGCAGGCCTTCGGGTGAAATAATTTTGTAGAAAAACGGGAAATGGGAATAATAATAGTAAATAAATTGTGGATTTTTGTTGAATATGTGATATCATTTTCCTATTAAGATAATGGGGAATATGGCTGTATGCTATATACAATACATATGGAGGATTCACATGATTAGAGAACAACGCAATAAAGATAAACTTGAACAGTATTATCAGAAATTTATCAGTGAAGGACAACTTGATCCTAATGTACATCCTTGGGTAGCTCAATCATGGCAAAAAAGCCGAGACTTCAGGGTTGGGACTGAAAAAATGCCATCACTGGTTAAGCTTGATAAACATGAAATGACTAGGCGGCAACAGTTGCATCAAAAAGCAATTGAATATTTAAACGGATTATATAATCAAACACGAGAACATTTTAATGTATATAATTTAAGCCTACTATTATTAGATCATGATTGTTATGTACTTAAAAATTATGCTCTGCCTTTTTTTCAAAAAACTCCTGGACAGCTAGAAGGAGCCCGATTGTCAGAGGAGGATATTGGAACATCAAGTATCAGTATTGCCCATGAACATAAAGTCCCCTTTTTAATATTTGGGGCGGAAATGTGGATTAAAGAGTGTCAGGATGGTGATGCTTGTTCAGTACCTATCATAGTGGACAATGAACTGGTATATATTGTAACGATTGTTTCGGTGGAACGGGAAAAACTACCGTATAGTGCAGTAGTTGCCTTATTATTAAGCATCAAGTATGCAATGGAACAGCATTTGACAATGCAGGCGCAGTTGGAAGCTAGACATGCCATTTTGGATTCAGTACCTTTTGCCGTATATCATATTATACCAGGCGGTGAAGTTGTTTATAGTAATAAATTAGGGCAAAGTCGCCTCGCTGGTATTGATGCAGTAACGACAAATGGTGGGTTAACTAATTTAAATGATGTGGTATTAAACTATCGCCATACGCCTTTATATAAAGGATTTAAGGGCATTCCATCTTATAATAAAGAAGTCACATGGATTACTCAGCGTAAAACATATGAAGATATTACGACAGTTGTACCTTTAGAACATGAAAAGGCGGTCACAAGCGTGGTAGCGGTATCGCTACCAATAGAAGATTTGCGAACACTTGTCGCGCATGCTGTTGGGTATAAGGCCAGATATAGTTTGTCTAGTATGGTGGGGAGCACACCTGTATTTATTGCGATGCAAGAAAAAGCAGGTCGCGTGGCTCGTAATGGTAATCACCTGTTGCTGCAAGGTGAACCGGGCACTGGTAAGCAACGATTGGCACATGCTATTCATCAGGCTAGTGCACGAGCAGCCGGTCCTCTTATCTCTTTAAAGTGTGGCGATATACAGCCTGAAGTATTGGAAGATGAATTGTTTGGCACTGGTGAAACTAGAGATGAAAGCCGTCCAGGGAAAATAGAACTGGCCAATGGCGGGACTTTGTTTTTAGATGAGGTTGAAAAGGTGCCCCTACATGTAGCAACCAAGTTAGCAGAAGCTTTGAAGGCGCGAGAACTATGCCGCGGTGGTGAAAGTGTTAAACGTGGTTTTGATATTCGCATTATTGCTGCCTGCGACAGCGATTTGAAGAGACTTACGGAAAAAGGTGTATTTTCCTCTCAACTATATGAGATCGTTTCTAAGAGTACCATTCGGATTCCACTTCTCAGGGCCCGACGTGATGATATTCCCCTCCTAGCACAGCACATTATTAGTGAATTGGCCGAGCAGCATAATTTGCCAACGAAAGAGCTGCTATCTGCAGCAGTTGAGCTATTAATGTCTTATGAGTGGCCTGGTAATATAAAACAGCTACAGGGTGTTGTAGAACAGGCTTTTTTTAATACTGCTGGTGATAGTATTGACGTACAGGATATTAGCCTGATGGGGGAAACTGGTATAGGTATGGCTTGGAAAGAAGATAAAGAGGTATTTGTTGAGGCTTGGAAAGTTGCAGGGGGCAATATTAGCCGTTTAGCAAATATGCTAGATGTCAGTCGCGTAACATTATATAGATATTTAAAAAAATTCGGTTTAGATAAAGAATAACGAGAATGTGGGATGGGATTATTATATGAGATTGAGAAAAAAGCCGTGGGTTAGTGGGGCCTTAGAAGAATATAATGATATTGTGCTTATTAAAGACTTGCTTTGTGCTAAAACCTTAGATGCAGGCGCGAACCTTGGCGAGGAGATGCAAAAAGCTAGAGATCGAATGAAAGGTCATTGGCATGAAATTTTTGATCGTACGGCTCCCCTGCACGTGGAGCTAGGTACAGGCAAAGGGAAATTTATTAGCGAAATGGCGCAGCGTCATCCGGAAATAAATTTTATTGGTATTGAATCCCAGCAAGATGTTTTGTATTATGTAGCTGAAAAAATTCGGGAAAAAGAGCTTACGAATGTTCGGTTACTGGTTTTTGATGTTAGTCATTTATTAGAGATTTTTGCTCCTGGTGAAATTGATAGACTCTATATTAATTTTTGCGATCCATGGCCTAAAGTGCGGCATGGCAAGCGGCGTCTCACTCATAGGACCTTTTTGGATAAGTATTCTATTGTCCTAGCTGATGGTGGTAAAATATTCTTTAAAACAGATAACAGAGCTTTGTTTGATTTTTCATTGGAACAGTTTGCTGAAAAAGGTCTGGTTACGGATAAGGTGACCTTTGATTTGCATAAGAGTGATTTTGCTGACAATGTCATGACTGAATACGAAACTAAATTTAGTGGTATGGGGACAAAAATAAATCGTTGCGAAATAAGATTCCCATAAAAGCGGTTAAAAAAATATGCAGCCTTAATATAAAGCTATTCTAAAAATAGTTACTAAATTTTTGAATTTTTATAACATCATTTTAAATTGCGGCATATACTGTAATAAACACTTTGGGATCAAAGAGGGAGAGTGTTGTTATGCCGCGTCAACAAATATCTTATATGGTTCCTGAGCCCTTGGAACCACTCAACTTAGAAGAAGTAAAATTCTGGCTAAGAATAATGCAGGAACATGCCTTGTTTATTAAAGCGGGGCTACCTTGTGATCAGACTGAATTCATTGATGAGGCCCAGGCCTTCGAACAGGAATTTGAGTCTTTACGCCGGCGTGCTGAAACAGTAAAAAGTGACAGAAAGTTTACGGAGCTAATCAATGATTCGCAGGTTCTAGTGAAAGAATTTTATCTTTTTAAACGTAAATTACTACATATGATGCTAGAATGTAAACTTGGTGGATGTAATTTTCCACTGCTTCTCGACCATATAGCGCGCGAAGCCGAATACTTTATGCGCCTATTAGACAAGATTAAAAGTGGTAAGGTGCCTGTAAACGGAGGAACAAAAGCCCAGGAAAATGCATTTTGGCTTCGGATTATGGCTGATCATGCTAAGTTTATCAGTCAACTGCTAGATCCTTCTGAACGCAATTTAATTAATACAGCTAATGCCTTTTCCGAAGAGTTTGACAATCTCTTTATGCAGGGAAGGGATTTTTCAAGTATGCTGCAAGGTTATACTGAGGTTGCTGCCTTTAAACGATTTATGCAAGATGCTAGAGCTGCTACTGTGCGTCTCAGAGACTTTAAGAGAGCTGCCGAAGAAATGATCGATGAGTGTAGATTGGTTGGTCTTATTCCTGCCCTACTCGCCGACCATGTACGTCGTGAGGCGGATCATTTTCTTATGATAATGACCATGATGGAAAAAGGTATTATGAAAAATATGCCGATAGTGGCAATTGAAGAGATGGAAGATATATTACCAGTACAAGATATACCTGAAAAATGCAAAGTATATAAAGTACTGAAGTCAGAAAGGGAAGAAGAAAGAGAAGAAGAAGAAGAAGAAGAAGAAGAAGAAGTACCGGTAGCTAAGGAAGATGATATTGAATGGATGATTCAAGAAAAAATAAGCAGCAAAAGTATAATAAATAATGATTTTAAGCAGAACAGTCCTGAACCTAAAAGCAATGTGATTGAGGAATCAGTGATCATATCAGAACCAAAAACTAGTGATACTAAATATAAATGGAGTGGCAAATGGCCACGGCAGCTAGGGAAAAAAGGTGAGTAATTCATCCATAGATCAAGACAAGAACTTGGTATAATACCAAGTTCTTGTCTTTGTGTTCAGTACTTATTCCAAGAGGTTCTATTTAGGTATCACTGCAATATAGGCTAAAAGTTCTCGTTTGGTATTGGTAGTAGCGAGTAGCCGACCATTACGCAGATCGATCATACTTAGGTCAGCGAAAATATGGCTGGTAGCAATACCAAACTCTCCACCTGGTAAAATATGTAGGCATGATATCGAACGACCTAGCTCAATATGACGGATAATGGCGGCAGTATTACTATCAATGACTGTGATAGAGGAACTTTCCTCATTGACAACATAGGCAAGATGTTCATCAGGCCAAGTTGCGACATGAGAAGGATAAGCGGCAGAGGGACTGGTGCTATATGGGTAGATGCAACGCTCAGCTGCTATGATAGCAGGAGTATTATCATCGTTCAAAGTTTTATTAAAACATATAATTCCCTCAATTGTGAAATTAGTTGTTGTAAAGGGGATAAAAATATGACCGCAGGCATCAAGCGTAATGTTGGTTGGAATGCCTGGTAGAGTATGTTCATTGATTAATTGACCGTTAAGGTTAAAGACGGCCAGTGAACCTTGGTCTTTAAGTTCCCAGACACTATATACTGTATTTTGATCAGCTGCTAGACCTACACAGGTGGCTTTTGCTGGGTTACCTAAGCTTTTCAGGGACATATTGGGTATGTTAAGAGCGTACAAGGTACCATCAGGATCAGATAAATAGGCACAAGTGCCATCTGGTGATAGTGTGAATTGTATGGGTTGAGGTAATTTAATTGGCAGACGGTAGATGGATCTCTGGGCAAGATTGGCGACTAATAGTGCACCATTACCACCCTTTCCAATCGCTGGCATATATGCTTTAGTTAAGTCAGGTGTTATAAATAGCTCAGTGGGAGTAAATCCTGAGGGATAAGGCATTTCTACAATTATTTCCCCATTTGGACTATCAACCAGTAGCAAGGAATGGGTGGTATCATCAATAACTAATAGTTGATACGGTAAACATTCCATATCGTCACCTCGGTTTTATCGGAGCATATCCATTGCTCATTGTTTTATATAATATTCTCAGATTAGTCAATTGGTTAGTAGGTGAGTATATTTATTTTTGGTATAATAGGGAGAGGGATAAGTAGAGGAGAAGTAATATGAGATTTTGGATGAGCAATATGGAAGCAGTAGTGTATAGTACCCTATTGTTATTTGTGATTGGCACAGTGAATATTTTTAGTGCCAGTTTTGTAGAAGCAGGGCAAACCATGCATGACAGCTATTTTTACTTGAAACGTCATTTAATGATGTTTGGTATTGGCATAATGGCAATGGCTATTATGAGCCGTATAGACTATAAGCGTCTTAAACGATTGATATTGCTACTGATATTGGTAACAGTAGGGTTGCTACTGACAGTACATTTTAGCGGCATTCAAATTAACGGTGCTAGGCGCTGGATTAATATTGGATTTCAATTTCAGCCATCTGAACTTGCCAAGTTGACAGGTCTTATGATTACAGCGGGATATTTAGGTCCAATTATTGATCATGGGCGCAGAGTAACACTACTATCAGCACCTTTCTATATTACAGTACTATTAGCGGCTATAGTATATAAACAACCAGATATGGGTACTGCAGTCATTATTATTGGTGTATGCCTCATGCTGTATATTATTGCTGGATTGTCAAAACAACAATTATTTACTTTGTTGGGGGCCGGCAGCATATTGTTTATCTATGCTGCTTTTACTGCCACGTATCGGGCTGAACGAATTGCTGCTTGGCTTAATCCCTGGGCCTATCAGCAGGGCATTGGTTATCAGTCAGTACAGGGACTACTGGCAATTGGTTCAGGTGGCTTTTTTGGTGCTGGGCTTGGTATGGGAGCTAGCAAGTTTTATTATTTACCGGAAGGTCATACGGATTTTGCTTTTGCAGTATTATGTCAGGAAATGGGGTTTATCGGCGCAATTATAGTATTATTTCTAATGGCAATGTTCGCCTATTATGGTGTTAAAATTGCCTTAAAAGCTCCTGACGGCTTCGGTAAAATGCTGGCTACGGGTACGGTTATTTTAATAGTGGGGCAGGCTATTATTAATATAGGGATGGTATCAGGCTTGTTCCCTGTAGTCGGCGTACCACTACCATTTATTAGCTTTGGCGGAACAGCACTGATTATCAATTTGACTGCTATTGGTATTTTATTGAATGTGGGGCGGCAGGCAATCGATTATGTGCCAGAGGAAGCTCCATCAGGACCCGAGAATAGCCGCAATACTCGTTTAAAACAAGCTAGACAAGCCAGAACGCTCAGTAGAATAAAGTAATAAAGAAATGTTAAGGAGGCGGTTAATAACCGTCTCTTAAGTGTTTAAAAAAGGATCATTATGGTGATAATGAACAACAAGATAGCTCATAAGGAGGAACTGTAATGTTTGGCCTTATCCGTGTAGGGGCATATTTGGTTAGTACATTTACCATATGGCAGTTTTTCCAGGGTGATATAGGTGGAATCAATGGCTTTTCCCTACAAAAACACTTGGTTCTTGACCCGGCTCATGGCATGATTTTTGGTGTATGTGCTGGGTTTAGTAACTTTACTGGTATTGACGTCAGCTTGATTCGCTTAGCGTGGTTTATAGCTACCTTATATCGCGGACTGGGGATCTTAATATATATACTGGCCTTTCTGATTATGCCAATAGCTGGCTAATCAGATTTTTTTTTGCATAAAGTAACACACATTGCAATCATTACATAAAATATATTAGGTCAAATGAGAGGAGGATGTATGAGTGAAGAAAGAGTTATATAAAACCTCGAAACAGATGTGGATGCCTACAGAAGACGAGGCCGGTATGGGAATGATGTTAGCTCATTCTTATGTTCCATGGCAGTATTATGATAAAGCATTTGGTCCGCAAGAAGCGTTGATGAAGGGAACATTATTCCCTGAACTATATGGCGTTTATATGATTCCGCAGTGAACAGGGGAGGTGAAAATATGAATTGTGAACAGCAAATGAGTATGCTCATCAAAGTCCAAGAGATGGGATTCGTCACCTTAGAGCTTAATCTATATTTAGACACGCATCCTTGTGATAAAGATGCTCTTAATGATTTTAACTGTGCCGTTGAAAGGCTAAAAAAATATAAGCAAGCATATGAACAAGAATACGGACCCCTCGTAAGCTTTGGTATGGGCGGATATGCAAAAGAAACATGGCAATGGGTAGATAGTCCATGGCCATGGGAACTATAGAGGAGGGGCGGATTTATGTGGATATATCAAAAAACATTGCAACATCCTGTTAAGGTTAGCTATCCTGATCTAAAATTTGCCAAGACGGTTATCACTCAATACGGAGGACCAGATGGTGAACTCGGAGCATCCCTGCGGTATCTGAATCAGCGTTATTCCATGCCAACAGGCCAGGCTAAAGCGTTACTTACGGATATCGGCACAGAAGAACTAGCTCATATGGAAATGATTGCAGCTATAGTATACAAATTAGTGGAGGGAGCTTCACCCAAAGATTATGAAGACGCTGGTTGGGAAGGCCAATATGCTCAACATAATCACGGCCTCTTTTGGACAGATGCCAACGGTGTACCTTGGTGTGCTTCCTATATTGCCTGTCTTGGTGATCCTATTGCTGATTTAACAGAGGACATGGCAGCTGAGCAAAAGGCACGGGTAACTTATGAGCATCTTATTCATCTGACAGATGACCCGTGTATTAAGGATACATTACGTTTCTTATGGGAACGGGAAGTCATACATTTCCAACGGTTTGGGGAAATGCTCAATACTGTGCAGGAACATATGAGCAAGACCAATATGTGGTGTGGATGTGGGATGAAGGAATAGAGACTGCAAAAGGCATCTGAGGACCAGTAATGTTACTGGGTTTTCAGATGTCTTTTTATGAGCTGGGAGAATAGCAAGGGACCGGAGCGCTATCCCTAAAAGAAAGATATTAGAGGAGCATTTAAACTATTTATGAAAAAAATGGGATAATGACTCTGTTTTGTAAGCCGCACAGTGTGGCTTTATTGTTTTTAATAACTTTAATTATGGAATATTCTGATAATCCTGATAATAATCAAGAAGGAATTAAGCGAAATTTGTAGAATAATGTATTTGTAGTAAATATTTGTATTATATTAGAACATTAACACATGATTAATGATAGGAATTGCAAACAAATGTATCGATAAACGCATAATATCGGGAAGGATGTGACCGTTTTATGAAAAAAAACTCTCAGAACCTTTCAAGTAAGAGCTTTATTAATCGTGCCAATATGTTTTTTGGTGATTTACTCAATGCAACCTATGATTGTATCTGGCTTGTGGATAAGAAGACAAAACTAATAGTTTATGCCAATTATGCCTGTGAGAAACGTTATAGCTACAGGCAGGATGATTTTATTGGAATGCCAATATCCTCCTTGAATATATTAGGCAATGAATCTATTCAAAGAGAGATGTGGCACATTGACGAGAAAGAATCGGAGTTTCATACATTCGAAGCAGTGCATTTGCGAGGAATAGAAAGTACTATTGACGTTGAAGTAATTTCAAAATTAGCGATTTTTAACGGCCGAGAGTATTATTTAAGCCGATTAACAGATATAACTGAGCGAATAAGAGCGCAGGATATAGTTCCGGTTGAAAAAATATCAAATCTAAATTATTCAGGTTGTCACCCTAGGGCCTATATTGGGACAACCCTTTATCGATTCCTTCTGGAAAAATTCAAGAATTGTGAGCTAGGACTTATTTTTATCGAAATCGATACCATAAGGAAAATACTCAATAAATTTGGGAGGCAATATAAAATTTTTGTCGAGGAACAGATCGAAAAAATGATTTATAAGTTTGTACAAAAAAGGGGATATTTTATTCACCTTGGTGAAGGAGAATTTTTAGCAATTTTACTTGGTTATGAAATAGAAGAGACTAGACAAGTCTCTGATTGCATCAAGAGAGCAATAGAGGGTACATATTTTGAATACAATAAGCAAGTATTTACTTGTTCCGTGAGTGTTAGATTGGAAAATGGATATTTAGAAAAGGATCTGCATCCAATTTTGTGTAATTAAGAACCCGTAGTGGCAAAAAGTTAGGTGTCTTTGTTGCTACAAATTAAGGGCATTTCTCCATACTTAATGAACAATTAGAGGTTGTATTATTTTTCTAAAAATATTTGACTTTAGTTAGCTGACTTATGGATTCCTCTGACTTTATTTAAAATTGAAAATTTTGAAGTTTTTAGCAGGAATATGTAATTAAAAGTCGAAATTGAAATTTAAGTGCAAAGGGGAGGCGACAACATGAACAGTATTAGAACCAAACTATTAGTTGCAATTATATCCTTATTTATTCTTTCTCTGGGGATGCTGGCAGGGCTTAATTATTGGCAGGCAAAGAATAATGTAGTTCAGGGAGTAGAAAGGGAGCTTACAATAACTACAGAAAGCAACAGCAGACAAATCGGCATGTGGCTGGATATTCGCAAGACGGAGCTGAATACATTAGCCAACTCTCCAATTCTAGTAAGCGGCAACCGTGAGGCCATGGTAGCTTACATCAAGACGGAAATGCGTAATAATCCGCTTTATGAGAATATTTTTTGGACGGATGATAAGGGAAACTATGTTGATATTAACGGATTTACGGGAAGTTCGGTCAACCGGCCGTATTTTAAAGAAGCAATGACTGGGAAAATTGCGATTACTGATCCAATTCTGTCACCGACTACCGGCAAAATGGTCACGGTGATTGCTCTTCCAATCAAAAACGAAGGTCACATTACAGGCTTGCTGGTTGGAGCAATTAACGTTGAGCATGTGGTGAAAACAGTTACGGAAGCCAAAGTGGGGCACACAGGGTATGCCTATTTAATAAAGTCGGATGGTACGGTTGTTATTCATCCTGATAAGGAGATAATGGGCAAGGTTAATATAAAGGAAGATCCTAACAGTACGCCCACGCTTAAAGCCGCGGTTGAAAAAATGGTTCAAGGGGAAAAAGGGGTTACTAGCTATCAATATAAAGGGGTACCTAAATATTTAGCCTATGCGCCTGTGCCGGGAACCCCCTGGGCTATGGGGATGGCTGTAAATGAGGATGAGGCGCTTCAGCAGCTTGCTGCTTTGAAATGGACTTCACTTGTCATGATTGCAGCAGTCCTGATGTTAGCTATTTTTGCCGTTATTATGTTGACAAACCTTATGGTAAAACCGCTGCGCACCCTAGAGGCTGTAGCCAGTCGTATTGCGGGCGGTGATCTTAGCATAAGCAAAATTGATATCCGCTCGCAAGATGAAGTAGGCCGTTTGGCGAAGGTATTCGAAACGATGTCCGATAATCTTCGTATGTTGGTGCGGGACATTAGCACTTCAGCTGAACAAGTGGCGGCAGCGTCTGAGGAACTCACAGCCAATGCCCAACAATCTGAGCAGGCGGCCAATCAGATAACAGACTCGGTTACCAGCACTGCCCAGGAGCTTAATCAGCAAGTTATTGCGATAGATGGGATGTTAAGTCTGATTGATAAAATTGCTACTGAGACCCATGCAGAAACTGCTAAAAATCAGGAGGCTGTTAAGATCGCCGAGAGAGCGGTAGCGGCGGTTAGTGCAGGTAATAAAGCAGTCGATATCGCTGTCGGTCAAATGAGTAGCATTCGAGATACTGTAGATAGTTCGGCCAAAGTGGTGGCCGAATTGGGTGATAAGTCGAAAGAAATCGGACAAATCGTAGAGACGATTTCCGGTATTGCCGGACAGACCAATCTGCTTGCGTTAAACGCTGCCATTGAGGCCGCCAGGGCGGGTGAGCAGGGACGGGGCTTTGCCGTTGTGGCCGAAGAAGTGCGCAAGCTCGCGGAACAATCTCAAGAGGCCGCTAAACAGATCACGGTGCTTATCGGTAACATCCAAGGAAAAACAGAAGCGGCCGTGACGGCTATGGCTAGAGGCACTCAGGAAGTAAGGCGCGGGACAGAGGTTGTCGACCAGGCCGGTAGGGCATTTCAAGAAATTGACGGGCATGTCAGGGAGGTGGCTAATATTGCCCAGGGAACGGCTAACGGACTGGACTGCTTGAATGCGGACAGCCAGAAAATTCTTGCTGCAACTCATGATATTGAACGGATTAGCCGCGAAGTATCCGACCAGGCGCACACTATTTCCGCTGCTACCCAAGAACAGACTGCGTCTATGGAGGAAATCGCTCATTCCAGCCAGCATCTGGCTGGTTTGGCAGAACAATTGCAAGTGGCTGTTACCAAGTTTAAAATATAAAGTGGAAAGTAAATACCAAAACTCCTGCCGAATTAGTTTGGTAGGAGTTTTACCGTTTTTTATAAAAACACGTGACTGTGATGCCCTGTATTGCTACACCGGAAGGCTGGCTAATAGAGAATTGAGCTTTACAGACTTAAAAGAATCTGACAATAAGTTAAGACCCCGCCCGCAATCCCCAAAATGACTTCAAGTTTTTTCTTATATGCTGGGAAGTTACATTAAATCTTCACAATTTCTTCACGAAATATTCAAAGTTTAGCAGTATACTACAATTGAAAAGAGGCATCTTATTCGCATTCTGCTTTCGAGCAGGGTATAATTGCATTGTTGGATTTATTTGATTTATGATAAAAATTTTGGGGTGAAATGTGTGAAAGTGTTGGTAGTCGATGATGATGAGAAGATATTGAAAGTGCTGACGGCTTATCTGGAAAAAGAGGAATATATAGTATTAACAGCCAAAGATGGTTGGGAGGCGGTAGACAAAACCCAGCGACTGAGGCCAGATATTGTTCTTTTAGACGTGATGCTTCCTAGTCTTGATGGTTGGGGAGTTTGCAAGGAAATTCGGCGTACTAGTGATGTGCCGATCATTATGTTGACAGCCCGCGACGCCGAAGCAGATCGGATTATCGGACTGGAGTTAGGTGCAGATGACTATGTTGTCAAACCTTTCAGCCCCAAAGAAGTGATAGCGAGAATTCGGGCTATTTTTCGTCGATTACAGCCAACTGGCCGCCGAGATGGCGGAGAACGTGTCTTGCAATTAGGGGACATTGTTCTAGATCAGAACAGCCATAGCTTGATGGTTGCCGGATTCGCAGTAGACCTAACACCTACAGAGTATAAGCTGCTAGAATTGTTCCTTACTCATCCCGAGCAAGTGTTTTCCCGGCTTCAGTTAATTGAAAAGGTGCAAGGTTATGCCTTTGATGGTTATGAGCGGACAGTGGATTCCCATATAAAAAACCTACGTAAAAAATTGGATATCTCGGCCCAGGAATCTCATTATATCAGAACGATCTATGGCGTAGGGTATAAAATGGCAGGTGAGCAGCATGCGTAGTCTTTTGGCTCGCGTGACGGTTATCGTATTTGCGACAACGGTTGTTATCATAGTGGGGTTGATGCTGGTTATTAATTATCAGGTATCTGAGAATTTTAGTTCCTATCTGATCATGAGTGGCATGCATGGCATGATGAATCACGGTAATATGGCGGTCATGATGGGCACACCGGAGCGGCACTTTATTCTGTCGCTGAGGCATTCGTTGTTAGTGGCAGCCGTTATGATGTTGGTAATTGGGGGAGTAGTGAGTTATTACTTAGCTCGCAGTATTGCATTTCCGGTAATTGACCTAAACCGGGCCGTTAATGATGTAACGGCAGGCAATCTGGATGCCGCTGTAACTATTAAGGGACAAGACGAAGTAGGCCAGTTAGCGGCAGCTTTTAATGCAATGACGGCCAAACTTAAGTCCAGTACGGTTCTCAGGCAACGGTTTTTGGCTGGTATTGCCCATGAACTTCGCACACCGTTAACCATCCTAAAAGCCAATTTAGAAGGCATCGGTGATGGTGTCATTGCGCCGGACCAGGAGCAAATACATTCCTTAACAGAAGAAGTTGATCGTCTGACGAAGCTGGTGGGGGAACTGAGGGATTTATCGCTGTTAGAGGCGGGACAGTCGAATCCCGAATATATCGAGATTGACCTTCTCGTCACGTTGCGTCAAGTTATTCAAAAGAGCGGTCCGTTGGCTGCTGCCAAAAACTTGGTGCTTACTTTCCAGTTCGACGAATCTATGCCGGTAATATGGGGCGATATGGCTATGCTGCAGCAGATGGTGTACAACCTGATTATGAATGCTATCCGCTATACGGCGGCAGGTAGTATAAGGGTGACGGCAGAGCGGGATGGGACTGAGATTATGATCCGAGTCATTGACACTGGTATTGGAATTGGGGTTGACGATATTGAACATATATTTGATTATTTTTATAGGGTTGATCCGGCCAGAGGAAAACAGAGTGGGGGTACTGGTTTAGGATTGGCCTTAGTTAAACAAATGGCTTTGGCCCATGGGGGGCAAGTGTACGCAACAAGTACGCCAGGGCAAGGCAGCACCTTTACTTTAAGATTGCCACTAAACGTACATCAAAAGCCCATAGTTTCTCCATAAAATCTCCACAATGTTGGGGTATAATAAGACCAACACAAAGGAGGTGCACACATGATGATGATGGGATATGGATTTGGCGGTCCGCTCAGTTGGTTAGGTATGGGTTTCGGAATGGTTATCCACCTGGCGTTTGCCATGTTGATTATCATGGCGACTATTTGGATGTTTAAAGCAGTATTTCGCGGCGGGTACAGAGAAGAAAAGCAAACAGGCGCGATAGAGATATTGAAAGAACGGTATGCCAAGGGCGAAATCACTAACGAGGAATATCAGTTCATGAAAAGAGAGCTAGAATAAATACTGTATTAAAATAAGGACATAACAGTAGCAGGAGGGAGATAGGTATGAAAAACAAAATTATAATTGCTACCATGTTGGCAGCCTTAGCGGCTGTACCCGTATTCGCGGCGACGACTGACCAAGCTCAGCCGCAAAATGAAATGTTCAACCAGATGTTCAGCAATCATCAACAAATGGTGCAGCAAGCCGTCGATAATGGTACCATGACAGCCGACCAAGCAGCCCAAATCAATGAGCACATGCAGCAGATGGCTCCGGTCATGCAGAACATGATGAAAAATGGCGGTATGATGAATGCCGATATGATGGGTAATGGCAAAATGATGCAAAACGGCAGCAGGATGGGAAACGTTAATAATAACAAATAAAGAGTACTGCAGGATAAAAACCAGGAGCAATCCTGGTTTTTTGCTATCTTTTTCGCCAGAAGATGTCCCTTGCCATAAAAGAACGAATGACGTGTCGTGTCGCGCCCTTGTCAGGGTGAGCATAGACTATGGTAAGTGACAATAGGAGGGGAGTGTCCATGATGATTAGCCCCGATATAGAAAATTTATCGTATGTAATGCAGCAAGGGGTGAAGTGTTTTGAACTGATTGCCGAACCGGTAGAACGAGAACTGCTGCCCGGGCTTTGGATTCGTGGCTGGGGCTATAATGGCAGTATCCCGGGGCCAACCATCCAAGTGTATCCAGGCGATTATATCAATATCAGAGTGTACAACGCTTTGCCTGAAGCTACCAGTGTTCACTGGCACGGCCTGGATGTGCCCAACAATATGGATGGTGTTCCGGAAGTTCAGCCGACACCGCTTATTAAGCCAGGTTGCTATTTTGATTACCATTTTCAAATTACTAATCCTCCGGGGACGCACATGTATCATACTCATCATAATGTAGCAAGTCAGGGGATGCTGGGACTGGCAGGCGGGCTAGTGATATTAGATCCGGATGACCAGTTTGTTGACCGTGATTACTTTATTATGCTACAGGAGTTTGCAGTAAAAGGCTTGCCGATGGGAGTATTGGAGCCAGGCAGCTATGAAGTCGATCCGCTGAGTGATGATTTGCAGTTTTTTACTATGAATGGCCGCTGCTTTCCGGCTACTGCGCCGCTACTGGTACAGTACGGCGAACGGGTACGTATTCGTTTAGCTAATCCGGCGATGATGGAACATCCTATTCACCTGCATGGACATCAATTTGTTGTGACAGCTACTGATGGCAATCGGATTGTCGAATGTGGCAGGATGAAGAAGAATACCATTGCTGTTTCGTCAGGGGAAACTTGGGATATTGAATTTGAAACTATCAATCCCGGAAATTGGCCGCTTCACTGCCATATACCCCATCATAGTGCCAATAATATGACCAAAGAGATGGGAGGCATGCTTACTGTCGTGCAATATCTTAATGGTACGGCAAGGCGCCTGTAACGGCAGTTTTTATGTTAGAGGGTTTTATTCTAGTTTTTTTAGAAAATTGGGTATTTTCATTCAAGTTTGTTCAATAACTTGCATTACGCCAGCTAGCCCTCTACAGTTAATAGGGGGCTTTCGTACTAAGTCTAAACAGCTCATGTTCCATAAGTAACATTTTTTTCGTATATATATAAGATGTAATATAAAGGGGTTTTATTTATGTCTCAGTTTAGTAGCTTGTGTAATCAATTTGCAAATATTATCGGTGGAACTCCGAAATCCAATGAAGGAGAAGGTGTCTGCTCGGTTAGTTTAGTATGTAAAGATATACGTGTAATGATTTGAGGAATCCCAACTAATATACCGTTAGGAACGCCTTTTTCATTATTTATATACGCTTTTTTAGTAGACAAGTTGCGACAGACTATATAGCTGAATAGATTGTAATAGTATGACATAACTAGTTTATAGGAGGAAGCCGATGGTAGCGAAAAAGGACATGGGTAAAATGGGTAGTTCCAATATGATGGATTGTAATTCGATGATGGATATGGGTGATATGGAGTGTCCCAATCATCCCGACTTAATATTGCTACGGGATGCAGCAGCTGATGAGCGAGAAGCTATTGCTTTGTATTTTCAGGCGGCACGGCATACATGCATGACTGAGCTATTTCTAGATATAATTGAAGATGAAATGCAGCATTACGTGATGATTATGCATCATATTAGCATGCTTGATCCTGTGCAAGCTGATAAGTTCAGAGAAGAGGGACTTAATGAACTTATCATGAAGGGTATGATGAAAAAAATGCGGGCTAAGTGGATGCAAAAGCCTGTCATGGCCGAAGGAAAAGATGTTGCGGTATCACTCCTGGATGATAACGAGTTGGAGGCAGTATGCTATCTTACCAAGGCATTGGCATCAGAATTTCACGCTATCAACAAATACCAATGCTCTATGGAAAAGTCAGAAATCATGCATAATAAACATCTCTTTTGTCATTTAATGAATGAAGAAAAAGAACATGTGGCAGAGTTTACTAAAGCCATCTTTGAAATTACCCAAGAGCCACTGCCACCAGAAACTGATTAATAATAGGCTAAATAAAATCAGCCATTTGACCCGCCAAGGTAGCGCGGTCAAATGGCTTTTGCTTATTGAGCCATTTTGTGACATTCTTGGGCGCATTGCTGTCAGGCGGTGGCACACTGTCAACAATGGAGATCTTATGTGGTGTAGTTGATAAAAATCGCATAAGTTCTTCATAGTTTCTTCAATACTTCTTCATAATAATCTTGTATACTAAACTAAAAATAAAAAAATATAAGGAGGACGGGCAATGAATAAGATAGTATGGATTATAGTAGCGGTCATAGCGGTG
>Ga0316613_10001153_pt1 | contig 18330 bp, 12 predicted proteins | sample OWC_soil_day10_C_2_FD_207647 | JGI IMG/M metagenome (GOLD analysis project Ga0316613, IMG submission 207647) | Wetland soil microbial communities from Old Woman Creek delta, Ohio, United States - OWC_soil_day10_CT_b | ecosystem: Environmental > Terrestrial > Soil > Wetlands | place: USA: Ohio...
GCTTCATCGAAAGCAATGACTCCGCTGAAATCTTTACCTAACCAGTCAATGATTTGTGATAACCGAGAACTGGTGTTAGGTTTGTTTCTGACTTCACCATTGCCAGTGGCATCAAGTCCAGATGCTAATGTAGGGTAAGTAGTGAATAAAATTCCTGTTTGTTTAATACTGTTACCGAGTTTCGTTTTCTTTAGGGGGAATAATAATTTACTATCTCCACCTAAATCCGTCCAGTCTCGTACAGCATCATCAAACAAAGCATCATTCTTAGAAAGCCAAATTGCATTCTTCTGCCCATTTCGTAAGCTGTCCATGATAATGCCTGAGATCTCCCTGCCCTTGCCGACCCCAGTTCCGTCCCCGACAAAGTAGCCCTTTGTAGTACCATTGGGCAGCGTGTTTTCAAAGGATTGTCCAGCATAAACGATGGGTTCTAATTGAGCAATAGATAATTTACCTTTTGTAATGACTTCGGCAGGCAAATTTGGTTTATATGTAGGAATGGGCGGTTCTACCGCAGCCATAGCCGAGCTTTGCACTAATGGAGAAGGATGCGACTTAGCACCTGGAATACTAAGCCGTTGTGGCTGATACGAGTCAAAGGTTGACTCTGACATTATGTTGTTATCCGCATTTGCATTTTCAACGTGCTGAGTGTCAATCAGACTATGTCTAATCTTATCGCTAGTTGATCCATCAGATACGCTGATGCGTCCGCTGGTGTCTCTTGAGCCTTTAGACTTTTTGACATCACTGTTGTTTGATTGTCCTCGCCTATGTAAAGAAGGAACTTCATTGCTTTCAGTGGATTGATCGTTGAGAGCTTCCGAATGGCTTCTAGCATGGTTGTCGCTGTTGACTGATGTCTTAGCTCCACTTCCCCGGTCTCTATTCCCCACTCGATCAGTTGATACATGTATAGGCTCGACGGATATGCGTCTACCCCCGCTTTTTTCAGAAAGCTCCGTGCTACTTGATTCAGAGGATGTTTGTTCACTGAGTCTATTTGTTGTTGCGTTACGATCATTTCTAATCCCCTCCAATAATGAAATGGCATCTTCTACCTTTGAAACGTTACTAGTAATCGTAGGTACTTCGGTCTTGCCGGTCTTATCAATTATGAAAAGCTGAATACCAAACCCTGTACCATATTTCGTATAATCGTTGCCATCGATACCGATATTAGCACGAACATTATATTGTTCTTTTATTTTATTCCACCAAGATTTAAAACTAGCTGCATCATCAGACATTCCTTGACCGGCAATTGCTACTAATCTGCCATTCGGTTCCAAGCGATTTAAAGCTTGCTGAATGTGAAGAGTGGCGTTCTTTGTGGCACGTTTGCCCTCCATTCTACCAGCTGTAGAAGAAAATGGTGGATTCATATTAACGACAGTAGGCTTGATGTTCCCAGGGAGTATATTATCAAGTTGCTCTGCATTTTCACCAAAGACTTGATCGAATGGTAATGTTTTTAATATGTCACCACGTCTGTCAGACAACTCATTTACAATGACATTTGCGCCAGTGGCTTTGGCAAAGGTAGCAATGCCCCCAATCCCTGCACTTGGTTCTAGAACGGTATCGTTTTTATGTATTGCCGATACCCAAGATGCAACATAGGCAATATGCGGTGGCGTAGAGAACTGTTGAAACTCTTCTTGCTCTGCCGTTCTTTTGGATTGGGTAGGAAGAATATTCATGATTGCTTCTCTGATTTTATGTATCGCATTCGTAGCTTCAGTAGCTGTTTTGGCGTTTTCAGGATTGGCAAAGTCTTGTTTCAATAGGAATTTATTTACTCCTAGTTCCATGGCATCATATGCATCCTTAGGAGAGTAAACCCCTTCCCCTTGTCTGCCGTTAAATGCCTTATCAGATTGGTCAAAGAGTTCTTGATTGGAAAACTTCTTACCAGACTCAATTCGTTGTTGTACCCAATCAGAAATATTTTTAACTGCAGCAACATAATTGGAATCATTACTGCTAGTAGTAACATCTTCGGAAGTCGTTGCTGTGGTTTCCTTATACTTCGTGACTCCAATATAAACTACCTTCGCCAGAGAAGTAAATTCTTCTCCTAGTTCTTTACGAATTGCTTTCGTTAATAATTCTTCCATATTATTCCCTTTTTCATATTGAATGCCAGCATATTCAAATAAAAGGGATGCTGTTTCTTGATCGTACTTTTCACTAGTTGGCCAAGCATGTACCATATCCCAAACACCGGGTAAATAAGGACGGATTTTCTCGCCGGCTAAACCAACGACCTTGCTAGACCATTCAGCAAAGTTATTAATCCCACGCTGAATATAGATACCACCAATTTCTAATGCTGATTCCATTACTTCTGGATCAAAGATAGGATTAGCATTTGTTTTGGAAGTGGCTTTATTAAATTTGGCTAACGCTTTTTGCAAGTTTTCGTCACTATCATCGAAAACATCTACCAATTTTGCAGTAGGCTTGCGTTTTGCCATTAATTTTTCTTTTAGGAGATCCTGTCTGCTGGCATCGAATTGATTCCCTTCCTTTTGGGGTGGAGCCTCTTTTACAGGCTCTTGTACTGGTTCCTTTTCGGTTTCCTGTTCAGTAATAGGATTGTTAGCCACTTCGGCAGCTTTAAAAGGTTCTGTTTGAGGTTGGGATTGTTCAGAAACTTCCTCATTGACTTTAGGAGCTTCTTCTACTTTAGCCTCATTCGTTTTTCTTGCTTCGGCTAATGCATTGTTACCTTTGTCTGATAAGCTTAATTTGTTATTGAAAGATTGAACATAACCTTTTCGCCTTAATTTCCCTAAGGCATCACGCCCATAGTTATTATCGTTAGCAAAACTGCTAGGAGAGAAAGAACCTTCATGAATTGCTTCTAACCATTCACTTTCACCTGTTTGTGTGTTGTCGTCAATTTTTCCATTAGTATCTTGAATGAGCGGTGCAGCTTGCTGAGATATCTCTTCTTGTTTAGTCTGCGGTTTTTCAGCAACATTACCAAGTTTATCAGCAGGATTTTCATTGAAAACAAAACCATTAACGCCTTTAAAGCTGGAATAATATCCGCCTAGTTTTCTCATAATTGTGTTAATGGCTGTATATGCTGATCTGTCTACTTTATCTACTAAGCGTACAATCCAAATCGGTTTATTTGTTTTAGTATGTACGCCTTCGGTAATGGTATGTTTAGGAATAATCGAGCTACTTTCAGTCTTTTTATTAGGTGAATGATTGACATCATGAATAGCTTCTGTTGGATTATTTTCAATCTTTTCAGCAACTTGATGCTGACTTTCACGAACAGGAGTAGCCTGTTCACCTACTCTGGAAGGTTCTACTCTTCGGGCTTCTTCTGAATATCCAAGTTGTTTTCCAATTGCAATTGCTTGCCCTGTCCGTTCTTGAATAATTCCACTGTCATTTGAGCTACTTCGCTCATTCTGCCCAAGTCTATCTGGAATGGCTGATTCGAGTTTGCCCCTGGTTTGTTTGATTCCATTGATTGCACCTTCCAAATTGTTGAATTTGCTTGCTTCTGACTCTGGAACTTGTTGTCCATACATCGGGTCAGTATATCCATTCCGCAAATGATCTAACGCGACCTGCGGAATTGCTTTTTGAAGAATATTTTTAGGAAGCTTATTCGCGCTTGCATAGCCATACTGCTTTGCTAAATCTTTAAACCATTGGAAATTACCGCTTTGCATCCTGGTGAATTTGTCTCCGGACATATTTTCGCCAACAGTTTTAATACCTGGTTGCTTCATTTGCTTTTGCAAAACAGCTTCATATGCTTTAATGATTCTATTATATTCTGCTGATAGCTCATTTTCAATGACTGAAATATTAGTATTGTAATGTTTCAGCATATCAATGAATAATTTTTCAATATCGTTCAGGTTGTCATAATTGGCAGATCGTTTCAGATCATCGGCGGTAGTCGTTTCACGCACTTGACCACCATTAGAAGGGATCATGCCTCTGTAAAGTTTAGCCTTTTCAGGCAAGCCCATTTGATCAGCGATATTCGCGGCCGTTTCATATCGCTTGTCACCTACGGCACGCATGATTTGTCTTTTCATCATTATTTCTTCGGAAGTTGGCAATATAGCATTGCCAGCCCCGGAATTATTTCTGATAGATTGCTTAATGTTTTCAATGGCTTGCAATGATCCAGGAATATTGCTAATCGTAGGTGTTTCAATAGATGCAGGTTGTTGTTCAGGCAGCGCATTCATCGTATTGAGTCGCTGTTCAGCATCGATTCTTTGCTGGTTACTTTGCTTTTGTCTTAACTGATTAATAGCAGGGGTACTTAAATCTCTAGCGGTAGTATTGTTTATAACACGACTAGCAGCAGGGGAGATAGTATTAGTAACTGTTTGCGGATAATATTTTTCAACAACTTTAGCGATATCGTCACGCGAGGTTATTACTTTTTCTTTTTGCATATCGCGTAATTTATTTTCTAAAGCACCCTTGCGTGGAATCGGAGTATTATTTTTTATGTTATTCCACATGGAATCTATATAACTGTCTCTTACTGCATTCTTGGCAGAAGCAAAGGCAGATTTAAATCCTACTTCATTTTCATTTGATACTTGAATATTTGTTGCTTCACGTAATGGATCATTGACAATATCCTGATTAGAATCAGCAGTTTGAGTAATTTTGTCTTCAAGTCCAAATAACTTAGCAATATCAATAGGGTACTTACTAGCTATTTCATATATTCCATTCTTACCTTTATCCAAAGAATCATTAATTGAATTGAGTTCATCAGGAGAAAGATTTTCCGTTTCCGATTTATTTTGCGCCCATACATTTACACTTTTCAATTGCTCATCAGACAAATTCTGCTGTTTAATTAAATCGTTGAGGACATCTACGCTACTTTTATTGGTGCCACTTGTCACATTGGCACTGCGAGCACCAGAGTTTTTGGAACTCCCTAAACTGCCCATGATATTTTTAACATAGTTTTGCGTTTCTGCAAATGGTGGGATGCCATTATATTCTGCCACAGCACCAGGACCAGCGTTATAGGCTGCTAACGCTTTTTGTACGTCTCCACCAAAAGCATCTAATTGCTGTTTTAAGTATTTTGCTCCACCCATTACATTGCCACGGAGATCATTAGGATCAACACCAAGCTCAGCTGCTGTGTCAGGCATAAGCTGCATTAGACCGATAGCACCAGAAGGAGAGGTAGCGTTAGGATTAAAGCTGCTCTCTTGTTTCATTACTGCAGCAATAAGTTCAGGGGAAAGATTATATGTGGTAGCTGCCTCATTGATAATATCTTTCAAATCACCAGATTCAGCAAGCAAACTGCTTTCAGTTCCGGGGGAATAGCTTTGTTCAGGATTTCCGTTAAAATCTGCAAGGTGCAAATGTAAGCCTGTACCTGCATCGTGGTATAGAACCTCGCCCCATCCTGCCTCTTCTGCCTTGGCTTTAATGTCTGCTTGCTGCTCCGGGGTAATATCGCCAAGTCCAATATCTACCGCATTACCGCTCAAATGATGTGACGTTTCAGCCCCACCGACTGCAGCATTATTTTCAGCAGATCTTCTGCCCGATGTGATGATAGGATCAAGCCCTAGTGATTGCAAATAGGAACCAAAGTTATTGGCCCCTTGCTTTACGTTATCATTAACCCCTGCGTAATCTTCTACACCGTCAGCTATGGGTAATTGTGATATAGATGTAGATGGTGGAGCTTGACCATTAATGATAGTATCTAGTTCATCTGCTATTGGATCGTTTGAAGGTGTTACTTGTTCGGATGATGTTTCACCAGAGTTAGGATTACCAGTGACTTTTTTCCTTGCACTATTTCCAGCACCTACGAAACCAAGAAAGCCGCCACCAACCATTCCTGCACCAGCTGCATCTTCTTCGTCTGGTGTCCATGTAGAAGGCGAGAAGAATGAACCATGTGGTTTATTAGTGGCTTCGTTCGAAAGAATTTGTTGCTCTAGCTCAGTTGCCCCTTCTGATACGCTTTGTATCGGAACATTAAGTGCTACGTTTTTGGCTAGTCTTTTTCCAAAGCCATCACCTATAGCACCAACTCCAAGAACCTTTCCTAAAGATCCAGTTAAGCCTGTATATTCCAATGCACCTTCGGCCATCAATGGAGGAATATTCTTTAACGCTAATAGATTGGCTTGATTTCTTATCTCATCGTCAGATAATCCTTGGCTACGTAAATCATCAACGATATTGCCACCTTCTGATGCTGCTTCTGGAATTTTTCCCAGAGATCCAGCAGCACCCCACGCAATGAACTTTCGACCTGCATCAGTTGCAACTCCATCTACAATAAATCTTTGTGATAATTTACCTAATCCTGCCCTAGCTAATAAACCGCCAACACCAACGGTGCCAGCGGTTATAGCTGCTTCTGGTAATGCTGCTGCTACGGCAACACTGGCAGGGAGCAATGCAGCGCTAGAACCAAGTGCTCCACCAATATCAGCGGTAGCACCTTCTGGATTAACGTAATAATCCGACATAAAGGGAATACGGTCTTTTAGTGAATACTGCTTCGTTTTGGCGTTATCAGCTGATACCTTATTAAAGTAATCAGCTACGTCACCGCCGATTCCTGTATTTGCATCTAGAAGACTTGCAAGACCGCCATAAACTCCAGCACCTTGGCTTTTAGCATTGCTAATGAATGAATCTATGTAACCTGACGGTTGTTTTTGTGAAGACGCAATATTACCAATATCATCATTTCTAGTGGAATTCAACAATTCCATAGGGTCTATTTCTAGCTGTCCTGCGTTACTTACTCCATTAATTGAATCTAGCAATTCTTGCGGATCTATATCATTATTAGGCAAAATAGCACCACCTTTTAGGAATTATTAGTCAGTGATATTGTAATGAGTCGATAAATATTCTCGTGCCTTACTATCGTTTAATCCTCGCCCTATAAGTTTATTATATAGTTTATTATAGTCTGACATTTTAATATCAATAACTTGTGTTGTCGCTTTATCATCTGGTTGTTTTTGAGCAATCCCTAAGCTATTATCGACAACGGCACTGTATTTAGAAAGGTCTAAATTATTGGCTTTAATTTCTTCTCTGTATGAATCAATTAGTTGCTGTTGACTAGGGGTAAGACCACTTCCAGGTGCGTTCTTATAAATCTCAGCAATTTGTTTACTGAGGCTATCATTCTTGGTTTTGATCACATCAATACCAGCACGGATTTTACCAGCAACATGCTCTTTTTGGTCAAGAGTAAATTTATCGCTTTTAAGTACTAATTCGGCTTTCTTAACCGCTGAATCAAAACCAAATTCTTTAACGTGCTGATCAAAATTTTTCTCGAATTTGTAAAGGTCAGTTCGTAGTGCCTCTTTTTGCCTTGCATCTGCGTTATCCTGTGCTGCAGTTGTTCCAATAGTAACATCTTTCGGAACTGTAGCTTGTCCAAAATTATTACTGGATTTATCAACGAAAGTCATTGCTTTACCAGTGTTGATCCCCTCAATATTATGCTTAGTAGCTAATGCCTGGTAAGATTGCAAGATATCTGATGGTAGACCATGTTGTACCGCATATTCAGCAGCTTTCGTATAATCGCCATTTTGAGCCAGCTTCATAGCATACTGCATACCGATATTTTTAGCTTGCTCATTAATTCTGCCTTGCATAGAAGCAATAACTTTCGGATCGATTTTAGCTTTCAGCAATTCATTTGTAATTTGATCTACAGTGTCGCCGTAATTGAAGTTATCCCGAGCATAGTTCATTGCTTTTTCGTTAGCAAGTTTAGCTATATCAGCATTTGCCATTAAGTCAGCAGGTGTTAGCATGTACTTATTGTCATTCGAGGGTGCCGTTGATACGGTTGGTTGGAATAATGATTCGTTAACACTTTTATCAGATCCCAAATTTAATAGGTTGTAATTTATCCCTTTTCCACTAAGTAAACCTCTAACAGTATTCGCACGATTTGCCGCATTTACCCTCTCTTCATCCGTTGTTGCTGCTTCATAATCATTTTTAGCATTCGTTAAATCTACCAATCCATTTGTATTAGTAACATTGCCATTATTATCTTTTTGGCTGAGTGTTGCTAGTCCAGGATGTGATTGCATCCAGGTGGCATAGGAATTATCATCTGCTCCATATCCTTTTAACAATGAAGGGTCTTTTGCTCCCAAAAATCCACGCCATTTTTCCGAATCGGCAGCTACTTTTCTCTGGATTTCTGTAGCTTGTTGAATTTGAGCGTTAATAAGACTCTTGGTTGTCTCATCAGGAGCATTTGTCAATTGTCCGTTGAGGTCGCCGATTTTCTTGCCATATTCATCCCATGCAACACTATTTTTAGCAAGAATTTCTGCTGGATTTTGCTGTAAATCTACACCAGCAACTGTTTGTGCATATTGTGTTCCGTCTGGATTTTTTTGATCGTCATTTATTTTTTTTAGCACTTCTTGTGCCTTCAAAGCTGCTTGCCTATTTAATTCTGTATCTACACTATCAGCATACGCCTTACCTAAGTTTTGTCCAATTTCTGAGCCAAGATTAGCCCATCTATCTTGAGAGGGGATAAATTGAACCGCCATTTCAACACCACCTTAACTAAATAAACTTTTACCATATGCAGAGCTTGCGCTACTAGCAAAAGACCCCAATAACCCAGTACTACCAGCTTCCTGAACTGTTTGTTTACCCCCCTGCCGTAATGCTTCTTGCTGTTTTGAAAAGTCAGTCAGTCCACTCTGTAAACTACTGCCAGAGCTTAGTAGCCCATTGCCAACATTATAAGCATTACTAAGATTCTGCTGGTGAGCAGAAAGCAATTGTTGGTTGCCAGTAGACTGAACACCAGCGGCCGTGTCACTAAATTGTGTTGAATTAACAACACCGTTATTGGCCGCTGTATTCAGAGCGGAGCCGAAGTTTTTATTTGTATTAGTATTGATCAATTGGCTACTGGCACTATCTGCATTTTTAACATAATCGTTAGTACCAGTGGTGGCCAAATCATTTAACCAGTCTGTTCCTTGACTAATAAGTCCTGCGCCCTGGCTATATTGGCTTGTCGCTGTTGGTAAAATGGTATTAATTGCAGATTGTCCTTCTGTTGACCTATCGCCTAATGTGCTATAGCTTTTTGTTTTTGCACTTGAACCGAGTAGTGCCTTTTTTATTCCACCCAATCAAATCACATCCTTTTCTAAGATAAACCCCACGACTTTATACTTAAACTTTCGTATAAAAGTATTTGGATTTCGTGGAGTGCCAAATTTAATGAATTTGCATCCGATTTCTTTTGCTTTGGACTGCATTAAAGCATCCCAAAAAACTCCATCTCCAGCAGTGTCACCAATATATAAAGTATCGCCATCAACCATCCAATTGCAAAAGCCTTTTTCTTCGTTAAATTCAAAATTAGAATTAGGGAAATTATCAAACTTGTTCCCCGTCTTCTTTTCATAAAATGCAATCCATTCACATAAATTTTGCATCAAATCACCACCAAAACACCATTAGCCATTCGAAGATTGCTAGTGTTAACTTCTTTTTCATACTCTGCGCAAGTAGCATTGTGCCCGCTCAAGTCTGTTTCTGTTGGTTTTTCTTTCAATACTCCCACACAAGTACCCTTGGAGTTAAAAACATACCACATTTAACAACGCTCTCCTTATATTAAGTAATTGAAATACTTCTATCTCTTGCACTACTAGCACGTTCCCACCCACCACCTTTTAGTTGCATAACAAAAGTATGGGTCCCAGCGACTAAACTCACTGATTGGGTAACGGTTTTATGGTATAAATAGTTACCAGTTTTCAATCGTTCCCAAATTACGTCAGTTACGGTATAATTATGATCCCTGCGAGTTCCAGCTACTGCACCTGCGACATGCCAAGAACATTTCTGATAAAAGTAACACGTTTCTAACGTTCCGTTAACCAATACCCTGCCCTCAACATGAGAAGGACCATCATCATTAAAAAAATAAATATCATACGTTATTGTGATTGTTCGACTACTAGGAAGTACGATGCTAAGTGCCGTGGACATATTCGACCAACTACCCCAAAAGCATTTTGATAATAAATTCGTTTTGGAAAGATCATGGAAACCCTCATTGCTCTTAGCTACCGAATAGGTTGTACTGCCTTTATTAGCTCTCATGTCTGATTCTTGATCGTCACCAACGTCTGTAAGCCTCGCATACAGCTTAGTTCCGTCAGTTTTCCTAAAGGAAATATAATTTGTGCCAACGTTGAATATATCATCATACAAAGGAACGGTGTATTCCGTATCGTCTTTCATGTAATGTAGTTTTTTGGACGTTGCGGTAGTTTCTTTTTTACGGCAAGTGTCTATTTTTACAACGCCACTATCCGCTATCTTTCTTGCCGTAGTAATTTTAGTAATCACATCAGCACCACCTAAACCGCTACTATTGTTCTATCAATATCGAACGTAACGGTCTTATCAAAGGAAGCAGTTTCGCTGCTCAATACCTTATATCTAGCATAAAATAAAGTGTTAACTGCTGTAATAATTGATGTTATCGTCAATGCTACGCCATAGTCTAACCAAGTTGTACCATTTAAGGATAATTGCCATTCATCCGAAGTTGTGCCCGATGGGGTAATGGATGTAGTACCGCTAGTTGCGTATCCTGTTTCTGTTCTAATCGCCAATGTGATTATTCCTGATTCATTTCCAGCAACAACACTATCCGTAGAAGTTATCGGTGCGGAATCTGATGCAGTATTAATTACTGTCTTTCCCAAATTATGAGCTACTGTCAATACCGCAGTCAGCGTAATTACATTCGTGCTATAATCCACACTGGATACAGTTGCTACTTCCGTTTCTATTCTGAGTACCAAATCGGCATAAAAATTGGTTGCGTCCTCTACCGTGATTGTTAAGTCACCAATAGAAGCCGCAACCGTCAATGTAGAGGATATTTCCTCGCTGAGTAATGTTCCATTCGTACCGCCAGCAGTAGGGGTCCCACCATAAACATGGATATTCACGTAATCACCATCCTATTCAATCCATATATTGCCGCCAACATTACCAGTTGGGATATTGTACGCTGTCCCTGTAGTATCAACGGTCAAATTTCCTTCTGCATTTAGCACAGGAAGATTATTCGCCGTATTTGTGGCATGTTTATTATCAACCTTATCCGCATTAAAATTTTCCAATAGTGTTGGCACTTGCGTGTTCAATATATCATTTAGACAAGCATAAAGCAGGATAACCTCTTGCTTTAACTTTTCAGCTTGTACATATATGTTGTCTCCACCCTCGGAATTGTCAATAGGGAATCCTGGGGAATAACTCATAATTCGGCCACCTCCAATGTGATACTTCTTATTTTCGCTAACCCTTTTGTGATTTTAACTGTTATGTCAAAATCACGCTCTGTAAAATTAGTTCTGCGGTCAATGACATTTAAACCTTCATTCCATATACAGGCTGTATTGTTATATATTTCTTCCGTATTTTGATAAATAATAGGTGAATTAGATACTATCGAGAAGGTCTCTGAATATTTACCGATTTCGATTGAACATACCCCATCTTTTAGGCAATAAAGCTCAACCATAATTCTTTTAATAACTTTTTTATTTTTATTTACAAATCGTTTTGACTTGTACGTTGAAATAACATTACTATCATCCTCGGTATCTCCATATGGATTTAAAGCGTATATTTTTTTGCCTTTGGCAATATATATTACGTTTTGAAACACCGCAACGTCATTGATCGCGCTATTAAACTTTCGAACACTATACGAACCATAGTTGCTATTATAAACATACACCTTGCCACTATTATCTGCTTTAATCCATATTTGCCCCAAACTAGGCAAGTGCCACAATCTAGCAGATGAATTACTAGAAGCAACCTTGTCCATTTTAGCACCAATATTACTCGCCTTAATGGAGCCATATTCAACAACGGTCCCTAAATCTTTAAAACCGTTACGCCCATAAAAATAAGCATTGTTACCAGACTGAACAACACAATACTGGTTTTGGCAATGGGCGTTATCGCTAACATTATAAACTGATTGATCAGGGTAATTACCTGCCATCCTGAATATTTTGTCATTGCTTTTAAAGATAATAACATCGCTACTTAGCTCGACAATAGCATTAATAAAACCATCGTCTTTATAACCAATCTCTATTTTTGTAGCATCGCTGTCTATGTGGGTATAGGCTGTATTATTTACTGTCGGAGGTTCATCACCAAGGTTATAGGAAGAACCGTCATCCGTCCATTCCGTATCAGTTACAGTAGTGAGTAAAGTTAATTCTTCTTCTGTCCGACCGTATACTTTATACTTTACCGCATCAACGATGGATGACCAACTTACCTTTATTCCACCGTTTGCTGTCAAAGTGATTTTCTGAGTTTCAGACGCATCGGTTTCAGCATATACCGGATCAAGATCAGCAGTAGCTATATTTTTTATAGCCGACACTTTATACCAGTATACGCCTGATCCTTCCTCCTGTTGTTCCACTGTACCTAACGCACCTGTGCTTCCATAATTATAGGCTAATTGATCTTTTTTTCCTCTTTTAGTTGCGGTAAATGTGATAGTGGCAGCATCGAGAGTGAGCGTCCACCCTTTATAATCGTTTGCATTGATGATCTTTTGGGCGATAGACGCTGCAGTATCATCATCAGCTATTGTTACGGTATATGCAACATCACCGTCAAACGTTAAAGTAACGTTTCCTGAAGCTGTAGCAGTCGCTGTAAGTACTAATTTATCAACGTGGTATGCCGTTTCCAAGCTACCCGTGGTAGTCGGTGTTAATTTTATTTTAGTAGGATTATCAATACCTGAAGTGCTTGCAAATATCCAATTTGTCACATCACCTACGCCAGAGTGATACAGATAGTCATCGGCACTATTGTAAACTACAACGCGTCCATTCCTAATAAAAGCATTATCGGCATTAGGTGCCGTGGTATCCGTGATCGTTTGTAACCCTTTGCTCGTTTTTTGCTTATCATAATACTGAATACTACCACCAGAACAGATCACTATTTTTTTATCAAATCTGGTATATGACGGTAATTTAGTACCTGATAGAGTATAGGTATTTAAGAGGCTAGACAGATCTGTCTTATATAGCTTACTAGTATTAGAAAAGAAAAAACAACCATCGTTGTCAATGAACATTGTTTCAATGTCGCTAGTAAAAGAGTAGACTTCTCGCAAACCACCACTTGTTGTTAACATACCAGTATACGCATCCATATTCCAATTTTCTAGCACCTGGGCTTCTTTAATATCTAACCCATCAATCGGTACTGAGTAGTTTACGCCGCCAATAAAAGACATTAGGTCAGTTTCTATCTGGTTATTATGTTTTGCTGCTAACTTCATCTTTACCAGCCCCTATTAGTTGCAGTATCCCATCAAGCAGCTTCTGGTCTTGCGTAATATCAAACTCATTTCGATTCAGCGCATAGATAGCTGCCATCTGCGATAATACACCAAGGTACAGACGTTTAAAAGGAAGCTCATCCGTTTCCACAGATATATTATCTTTTGCAGCATAATAGCGGATCGTTAATTCTGTGTCTTGCGTCCTAAAGACTCCGTTATCAATAAAGACGCCGTACTCTCCAGCTAATTTACAATAGTCATCTGGCACATCGTCTCCATCGGTTAATTCTTTCTGTACAACCATTTCCGGGTCACAGATGCTGATAAGATATAATGATAATTGATTAATTGCATCATTTATGTATGTAATTAATTCGTCATTTACATAGCCAATAGCGGTTCTGTCACGAATTCGAATGCGAATATTAGCGATTGCCTCAGAAACTAAAGGATTAGACATTAACACACCTCCTTACCCTTTTTGCACTACTTGCGGTTGCTGACCGCTTGCTTTTATTTTCCCTGTATCAATCAATTGCCGTAGCTGCTGCAATAGTTGGCTATCCTGGGAAACGCCGAGATTATCACGATTTGTTGCATAAATAGCGGCTAAGTTCACAATCACCACATCATAAATTGGTTTATGCGGAAGCGTATCCGTCTCTTTTGTTACTTTCGATTTAGTAGCAAAATACCGAATAGAAAAAGAAGACTGATTGTCTAGATGATATAAGCAACCAGCCTTCATATAAACTTTATGGATTCCTACTAAAGAAAAATAATCATCGGGAATCGTGTCTCCACTAGACATTGTAACTTCGTTTATCATTTCAGGATCGCCAAGTGAAATCAATTCACTGGTAACAAAATCAATGGAATCATTAACATACTCAATAAGTTCTGCATCTGAATATATTAGCTTACCTGAATCTTTTAACTTTCTGCGTATCTTAGTAAGTATTTGGCTAACGATAGTTGCCATGATTAACCTGCCTTTCTTGCTTGCACAAACAGATCATTCAACTGTTTGAACAGTTCTGAGTCCTGGCTGATTGGCTTGCCCAATTTATTTAAAGTCGCAATTGTAGCATACTGCACAAGTACATCATAATACTGGTCAGTAAAATTAAGAGTATCCTCTACAGATGTTATTCTTGATTTGTTAGCCCAATACCGTGCTGATACCGTGGTTGAACCGTCTAGTATTTTAAATATATTCCCTGTCCGGCATAGTGGATGCTGACCGACTAATTTAACGAACCCGTCAGGTACAACCGTATTATCGGTTACGTCTGATTCTTTAATCATACTAGGATCTTGCAATAAAATAAGCTGGTTGTTAAGCCAGCTTATTGCTTCGTTTATATAGGGAATTAAAACATTATCGTCGCCAATTTCAATTTTCCCTTCATCACGGATGCGGACGCGAAGGTCAGAAAGGATATTTATTGTGTTCAACATGATCTACGCATTCACCTTCGCCTCCAATGCCGTCAATCTTGTTTCCATTGCAGTTATTGTTTCCGCTTGGGTAGATATTGTTGTTACTTGCGCAGTCACTGTTGCAGATAGTTCTTTTACTGCCTTAATTAATGGAGATACAAACTCCTCATAGCGCAAACCGTAGGTATCACTATCTGAATCATAAATATATCCGCCAAAATCTATGTCCCCCAACGCTACTTTAACTTCCTGTGCGATCATGCCATAATGCGTACGCTTTCCAGCTACTGGAGTGACAGTTTCCATTCCATCTTCTGCCGTAGTTACGGAATTGCTGCCTACTTTAAACTTGTAGCTTACTGGTCGTAAGGCATTGATAAAATCCAAACCTAAACCAGAATCGGTTATATCTGTTTTTGCTCTTTCATCAGAAGTTGCTATTGTAGATGTAGCGGCATAAATAGCAGATGCTCGGTAAGATGCTGTACCAAAAGAATATGCATTATCTGTAGAAAACGCAATATTGAATGGAGCAGCCGTGATTTGATCAGTTGTAGCGACTTGTTTGCTACCAGCGTATATACTACCAGAAGAAACTATACTTGCTGATTTAGTAGTAAGCGTAGCTGCCACTACATATGAATCTGGCAATGTCGTTCCATCAGTAAAAGCAGTATATGGCGTTATGCCAGTAGTACTTAACATTTTAGCATGGCAGTATAAAGTCTGAGTTGTTGCTGATGTTGCACTATATGCAGTATCATATATTTCAACATAGCAAGCTCCAGCAAAGTCGACAATAAGCCTAATAGCAAACTCAGAATAGTTGCCAGAGGATAATTGCATTATATTCCCCTTATTATTGTGATTTGCTGTAATTAAAAAAGTGTGGTTAAAAACTACATTACCACGTGTTCCTGCAATTCTGAGTAGCATCGTATTACCCATTACACTATTATTAGACATAGAACAAATTCTAGACCATGTAGCGCACTGTATAGTAGGATACCAGGTATACGCTGGCTGACTTGCATTATAGGTATTAACATTGTCAATTGTAGCGACCGATACACCATCTTTTGTCAGTGTGCCGCTTACTTCAAGATTTCCACTAATTGTACCACCAGTTAATGCAAGTTTTTCACTATCCAACTCATCTAACGCCGCCTGTACATCGGTTGAAGAAATATCTCCAGAAGGCGTATTCGTAATCGAACTTGCCGCAAGTGAAGTTGGTATCTGCTCAGTTGTAGCAATTGTTTTCCCATCCACCTGCGTGATGGTTATGTCAGCCGTACCATCAAATGCGACCCCATTAATGGTATGTACCGTTGCCAATTTGATAGCACTATCTGCCTGCACTGCACTTGCTACTTTGCCAGTAACTGCAATGCTTACCTGCTCATTTGTAGCATCAGCAGTTAACTCAATATTAGTCCCCGCCACAAATTCAAGGGTGTCACTTTGACTATCTGCCTCAATCGTTGTGCCATTCACAGCCACATTGGCAAAAGCATTTTGATTCACTTGCGCACCGACTTCTACGCCATCAAGTTTCACTTTATCCGTAGCACTCATAGAGCCATCCGTAGTTTCCGTAGCGTTTGTCGGAATATATCCTGCTGCTGCAAAATCCGCAGCGTGCTTTCCATCAACAGTGTCCGCATTACCACCATTTGCTTCTACGGTGATCGTAATATCTGCTGATCCATCAAAAGCTACTCCATTAATTGACCTTGCAGTTTCCATTTTTGTAGCAGTAGCCGCATTGCCAGTACAACTTTCCGCAGTGGTCGCACTATCAGCCTGTACCGCACTAGCTACTTTTCCACTAACTGCAATCGTTACTTTTTCGTTCGCCTCATCCGCAATCAACTCAATGTTAGTACCTGCCGCTAATTCCAACGTATCGGTTTGACTATCTGCGGTAATAGTTGTCCCATTTACCACTACATTAGAAAACGCATTCTGGTTCATTGCGTCATCAGGAAGAACGCTCGCATGAAATTTACCATTTGCCGCTAACGCAGCCAGTTTTCCCATATCATCATCACCGTGGGAAACAAATACGATATCTTCCGTACAATTCACTGTTTTACTCATAGAAAACACACCCCTCTTATTATCTTTATAAAGCTAAGAAAGTAAAAAAATTGTCATAATTGATTGTATCTTGGCTTCTATCTATATACATTCTTTTACTCTTCATTTTTAAACGAAGAAACGAAAAAAAATTTAGTAGACAACAATTACTGAACTAATATCGTCAAAAAAACTATAGTATTTGATCTCATAGTAAAAGCCACCTATTATGGTGGCTTTAATATCTCTACATCAGTGTTCTCATGTGCTTGCCTTAGCCTCCAATGCTGCCATCCGTGTTTCCATAGCAGTTAATGTTGCTTGCATAGTGGTTATTGTGGTTGCTTGGCTGGCGGCTGTATCTTGCAAGGTTGTTATTGTAGTGGCTTGGCTAGCTATTGTTGTTTCCTGTGATGTTACTGTAGCAGATAGCTCCTGCACTGCTTTGATAAGGGGTGCAACGAATTCTTCGTATCGTAGACCATAGCTACCATCTTCCCCTACGGTATAAATACCTATATCCTTGCCGTTTAAAGTTTCTTCTACCTCCTGGGCGATTAATCCAGCGTGGGAACGTATTCCTGGCAATGGCGTGACAACCTCTTCATATACTGGTCTTTCTTCTGTTACCGCAGGGATGATGATTTCCTCAGTTACTTCCTCTGTAACAAGTTTTTCCTCTGTAACTGCCTCAGTAATTACATTGCCTTCCTCATCGTATGTCGCTGGAGTAATTTCTACGGTTTCATACGCTGCTGGGGTCACAATCACAATTTCAGTGCGTTCTGGTTCAATCTCTACGGTTTCTGTGTCAATTTGATTAGGAGTAACTATGTTTTGACGGACTTTATATTTGAATTCCACAGGTCTAAGGGAGTTTATAAAATCTAATCCTAGGTCAAGGTCTACAATGTCGGTTTTGGCGTTGCGGTCAGAGGTGTTTATTGTGGCTGTGGCTGCGTATACTTGTGACCATAAATAACCTGAGGTCCCGAGAGTGTAGGCATTAGAAGCCGCTGGTCTAAATCCTGTATTGTTTATTCTCACCCTCTCTGAGTTAGCACCCCCTAGTCTTGTGTGAAAGGCAATACCCCCTACCTCTGATCCAGCGGTAGCCGTTTCAGCCATTCCATACATAACAGAGTATCCTATATCTGCCGACGCACTGGTATCATTACCACCAGCAAGGGCCATACATCCAACCATACCCCCAGATGCTGTGATTTGATTTCTGGTAAGACGGAGAGCCAATTCCCTAGTATTCATAATGTGACATGGACACACAGGTCCATGAGTCCCTATACCAAGATAACCAGAAGCATTCAGCCTCATATACTCCGTAAATGTTTCAGAATTATGGGCGGCGGCTGTATTATGCCCAAATACAG
>Ga0316613_10001155_pt1 | contig 18327 bp, 20 predicted proteins | sample OWC_soil_day10_C_2_FD_207647 | JGI IMG/M metagenome (GOLD analysis project Ga0316613, IMG submission 207647) | Wetland soil microbial communities from Old Woman Creek delta, Ohio, United States - OWC_soil_day10_CT_b | ecosystem: Environmental > Terrestrial > Soil > Wetlands | place: USA: Ohio...
CGCTCACCGCGAGCCTTCGTCGCGCGGGCGACGGCACTGGCTTTGCGGGCGACCACGCGGCGCTGCGGTCGGTAGCGCAGCGCACCGCAGAGCGCCTGTCCACCACGCTGGCCGTGCGCGGCGGTGCCGCAGCGGCGTCTGTGCTGGGCGGCGTCCCAGGCGCGCTGCTCGGTCTTGGTATCAGCGCATGGGATGCCACGACCTATGAGCAGGAGCGGCCGACGCTCGAGGCCGCCCTTCGTTCGGACCTTGATGCCGCGCTGCGCGAGGCGCAGTGGAGCCTGCTGAGCGATCGTAAGCAAGGCGTGCTCGCGCCGATGGCGCACATCGCCGGCCAGCTAGGCGCCGCCTTTCCCGAACCGTCAGTGCCGCCGTTCAACGAATCTGATGCCGCGGAAGAATTGTTCTGAGACGATGCGCGAACGAACACCGCCGTTGGTCCGCGGTTCCAATGAAGAGTCCGCTGACACCCGACGTCAGGCAGTTACGCGGGTGCCTTGATCCGGCCATGACCGGCCGGTCGCGACACCGCGGCGACATCAGGATTTCCTGAGTTCCTTCAGGGCTCTTAGGCCTTTCTTCGTCTTGGCCTTGACGACCGCCAACTCCTCCCTGAGCCGCTTGGTCTCGCTCGCGTCGGTGGACGCTTCGAGCGCACTCTTCAACGCCTGCCGGCGCTCCTTGAGCTTCTTCAGCACGAGCTTCAGGGACGATTTGCGCGAGGCGCACTCGCGCTTCTCCACGCTGAGGTACAGCGCCATCTTCTCGATGAACTTCTTGATCTTCACGTTTCTCTCACCACCCGGCAGCTCGCCCTCAGGACCTGTGCGCCTTGGCGATTTCGTCGATTTCGGCCTCGTCGAGGGCAACGCTCCGCACCGCGTGACCTAACCGCTGGTCATGGGCCAGGAGCGCGGTTTCCCCGGCAGACACCAGATTGCGGCCGATATGGTATGCATAACCGCTGTCGTTCATCAGCGAAGTCGCCACGTCGGCCGCGATTCGGTTGTCGCGGATCAGCTGGTCGATCGCGCTGTTGATGGACTCGCCGAACCTTTCTATCTCGACCCGGATCGCATCGAGGGAGAGGGCCGTCGCCGGGCCGCCGCCCTCATGGCGCAGTTCGTCGAGCTGGCGCAGCACAGACCCCAGGTGGACGCGGATGCCGTTGTATTGACGCCGGATGTCGGAATTCGGGGAGAGAACATGGCGGGTCAGGTTCTTGCGCAGATGCTTGGTGTCCTTCACCGCCTCGACGATGTGCCGCGCCGATTCGCGCAGCGCGAAAAGCTGCTCGGCAGAGGCGGGGGGCAGAGCCTGGCTGGCGCGGCTGATGAAGGCGACGATCACCCCGTACAGCCCCTTGACGCGTTGATCGTACTCCTCGTCGATGTCAAAGTTTTCCTGGCGCAAAGGGCGCTGCACCAGCACGTCGATGTCGATCTCGGAGCGGAGCGCTTCGGGGCTGATGTTGACCCCGCGGGCCATGACCTCGAAGGCATGGTCGTAGAGCCGCAGGATTTCCTGACGGACGGCTTCCAGCGTCGCTTGCGGAAGCTCCATGACCGAGTCATTCAGGTAACGCGGCTGCACGGCTGCGGGAACTGGCGTCTCTAACAGGCGGTTCAGCAGCCGCACGATGCGCCCGGTGAAGGGAAGCATCAGCAGGACGCCGAGCAGGTTGAACAGTGTATGGAAGACCGCGAGCTTCAAGGTGTAGTCGTCGGCGGCGACATGGACGGCGGCGCTGACGAGGTCGACTGCGACCGTCAGCTGCCGGATTGCGACGATTGCCACAAGGCCCGTGACGACATTGAACAGGAGGTGTGCCGCGGCCAGGCGCTTTCCGTCGATGTTGGCGCCCATGGCGCCGATGATGGCGGTGATGGTCGTGCCGATGTTGGCCCCGATGGCGAGCGCCAGTGCGTTCTCGTACGTGATCTGTTGCGCCGCCAAGGCGGTGATGATCAGCACCAGCATTGCATGGCTCGACTGGATGACGACGGTTGCCGCAACGCCGATTCCCGTGAACAGCAATAGCCCAGCAAAGCCAGGGACGGCATAGACGCCAAGATCGAGTCCATTCTCGAGTGACGCGAAGCCCTCCTTCGTATAGTGGATGCCGAGGAACACGAAGCCGAGCCCGGCCAGCACGTAGCCGACGCCCTTGAGCGACCGCGATTTCTGGAGGAGCAGGATCACGCCGAACACCAGCAGGGGCATTGCATAGGCCGATATATCGACCTTCATGCCCAGGCCGGCGATGAGCCAGGCGCCGGTTGTCGTACCAAGGTTGGCGCCGAAGATGATGCCGATCCCCGCCGTGAGGCCGATGAGTCCTGCGCTCAGGAAGGAGATGGTGATGACCGAGACCAGGGAGCTGGACTGCATCACCGTGGTCGTGATGATGCCCAGCGACAGGCTCTTCCAGAGGCGGTCGGTCATGCGACGCAGGAGGCTTTCGAGGAGGCCGCCGGTGAACGCCCGGAAGCCCTCCTCGAGCGAGATCATTCCGAACAGGAAGATGGCCACGCCGGCCGAGATCTGCTTGAACTCGGGACTGATCCAGAAGCCGTAAGCGAGGATCAGGAGTATTGCCGGCAACAGGAGCTTGCGGAGCATTCAGCGGCTCGTCGCTGGTGAAGCCGTCAAGAGGGTTCCCCGGCGTCGCTGGCGCCGATGTTCATCGCCATATGGCCGCCGATTATGGCTGCTGCCACGAGGAGATGGCCGTCCGGCACGCCGCCGAACGCGGTGCCGGCGAAGACGAGCATGGCGACGATGAACAGAACCCCGGTGCGGAGGCGGAACAGCTCAAGCCGGCTGAAGCGGGTAGCCTGCTCGATCTGGCTGGGACTGCCGGGCTCCACGGTGCCTCCTTGGTCTGAGCAGTTCGCGGTGGCGTGTGCGCCCCGCCTCCCGCCCGCGCTTTCGGCCCGGGCCATGATCAGCAGGGCGGCTCGCGCCGGCGCAGCAGATCACGATTCAACGCCAGCCATTGCAGGGCGATGAGCGGCCAGGCGGAGTCGATGCTGCCGTCGTGCATGAGCGCGAGCGCCCGATCGGCTGGGAGGCGCTGCACGCGGATGTCTTCCCCCTCGCATGACAGGCCTGCGAGCGGCTTCGTCGTCGTTGCGTCGACGACGCCGCAGAACAGATGGGTGGTTTCGTTCGAGCGGTGGGGGCTGGTGAAGAAGTGCCCGATCGGCAGCATGTGCCCGATCGTGCAGCCGGTTTCCTCGAGGCATTCGCGCCTGGCGACATCCTCGGCCTTCTCGCCCCGTTCGATCCGGCCGGCGACGATCTCGGTCAGCCAGGCCGCGGGCCCGCGTTCGAGCGCGCCGATCCGGAACTGCTCGATAAGCACGACCTCGTCGAGGGAGGGGTCGTAGGGCAGCACCGCGGCCACGTCAGCGCTGATCAGCCGCTCCCGGATGATGGGCTGACTCAGTCCACCGGCATGGAGGGTGTGGCGCAGCTTGACGCGCTCGAGTCGGAAGAAGCCGTCGAATGCGGTTTCGGCGTGCAGCAGCTCGACGGCTTTGGTCATGACATCCTCATCAGGGGTCGGTCGGTTGGCGTGAAGCGGCAAGGGTCGCGGACCGCGATTGCACCGACGGGGGCGTCGCGGACGGGTAGACTGGCAACACCCTTGGTGGCGGGCCGTTGCTCCGGTGCCCTGCCGCCCTATCTGTCACGGTTTGCGAATAATGGATACCCCCCGGCCACAATTCTGCACTAATTTACTGACCTGCAAATCGACCGGCGGCTCCCCCTAGGGCGGGTAGCAGCGGCTCCGAGATGAACCTGGCCTGCGACTGGACCAGGGGCGCGGCTGGGCCGTTCAATTGAACAGCACGCTGTTCCGGCCGATCCTGCCGCCCGCCGCGTCCAATTGGCGCTACGCGCCCGAAATGCCGCGCAGACCGTCAACTGGCTGTCCTCGGGGCGATCGTGCGTCGGGTCGGAGTGAAGCCGAAACCCGACGTTGCCATCTCGACAGATAGAGCAGGGAACTGACCGTGCGCACGATCCGCAGCGTCTCCACCGTCCTGCCCGCCTGGGTTCTGCTGGGGGGAACCGTGATCGCGGTCGGCCAAGAGGCGCCGATGCCGTCCTACGTTGGCAGCCCGTCCTGCGTCGCCTGTCATCAGGTGCAGGCCGAGCGCTGGCGCGGGTCGTACCACGACCTCGCGATGGCGGAGGCGACAGAGGCGATGGTGCTCGGCGACTTCCGCGATGCCGAGCTCTCTGCGCACGGCGTCACCTCGCGCTTCTATCGGAAGGACGGCAAGTTCTTCGTCCGCACCGACGGCCCGGATGGCGGGCTGAAGGACTACGCCATCCGCTACACCTTCGGCTGGTGGCCGCTGCAGCAGTACCTGATCGAGTTCCCCGGCGGTCGGCTGCAGGCGCTGGGCATCGCCTGGGACAGCCGCGCGAAGGAGCAGGGCGGGCAGCGCTGGTTCCACCTCTACCCGAACGAGCGGATGGACCATGCCAACCGCCTGCACTGGACCGCGCGCGACCAGAACTGGAACTACCAGTGCGCGGAGTGCCATTCGACGAACCTCCGGAAGGGCTACGACCTCGCGACCGATTCGTTCAAGACCACCTGGGCGGAGATCGACGTCGCTTGCGAGGCCTGCCACGGACCGGGGTCACGCCACGTCGCCCAGGCGCAGGCCGCGGCCGCGGGCAGCGCGTCGGCCTGGAGTGCGGACAAGGGCCTGGTGGTCGATCTCGCCGACCGCGACGGTGGCGTCTGGACGATCGACGAAAAGACCGGCCTGCCCAGGCGCTCGGTGCCGCGGGAGAAGCGCACACAGCTCGAGGTGTGCGCCCGCTGCCACTCGCGGCGCGGCCAGATCAGCGAGCGCTACGAGCACGGGAGGCCGCTCGGCGACACGCACCGGCTCGCCCTGCTGGACGCCGAGCTCTACCACGCCGACGGGCAGATCAAGGACGAGGTCTACGAGATCGGCTCCTTCCTGCAGAGCCGCATGCACGAAAATGGCGTGGTGTGCTCCGACTGCCACGATGCACACAGCCTGAAGCTCAAGGCGCCGGGCAACCTTGTCTGCGCGCAGTGCCACCTGGCGGCGAAGTACGAGGTCGAGTCCCACCACCACCATGCGCCCGGATCGGCCGGCGCGGCCTGCACCGGCTGCCACATGCCGCAGCAGCTCTATATGGTCGTCGACGAGCGGGCCGACCACAGCCTGCGCGTACCGCGCCCCGACCTCTCGCTGAAGCTCGGCAGCCCGAACGCCTGTAACGCCTGCCACAAGGACAAGCCGGTGCAGTGGGCGGCGGATGCGGCGCGGCAGTGGTACGGCGAGGCCGCGGCGCAGCGCCCGCACTTTGGCGAGGCGCTGTACGCCGGCCGCACCGGCGCGCCGGGTGCCGGCGGACGGCTCGTCGCCCTCGCGGCCGATCCCACCCAGCCGGCGATCGCGCGGGCCACCGCCGTCGACTTGCTGCAGGATTTCCACGAGCCGACGCACCTGCTCACGATTCGCAGGCTTCTGAAGGACGGCGACCCGCTGGTGCGCGCCAGCGCGGTCCGTTACCTCGAGGTGACCGACGCCAAGACGCTGCTCGATCTTGGGTTGCCGCTCCTGGCCGACCCCGTCCTGGCGGTGCGAACCGAGGCGGCGCGGACCCTGGCGCCGCTCATGCGGCTGGGTCTTCCCGCGGCCCAGCAGAAGTCGCTGGCGGCCGCGTTGGACGAGTACCGCGCGACGCAGCGGGCAATCGCCGAGCTGCCCGAGGCGCACCTCAACCTCGGGCTCCTGGAGGTCGCGCTCGGCGACGCGAAAGCGGCGGAGACCGCCTACCGCACGGCGCTGCGCCTCGACCGCCGCTTCGCGCCGGGCTATGTCAATCTCGCCGATCTGCACCGCGCGCTCGGTCAGGATGCGGCAGGGGAAGCCGTGCTGCGCGACGGCCTCGCCGCCGTGCCTGACGACGCGAGCCTCCATCATGCGCTGGGTCTGCTAGAGGTGCGCAAGAAGGAGATGGCGAAGGCCGTGGAATCGCTCGCGCGGGCCGCGCAGCTCGCGCCCGACAACGCCCGCTACGCCTATGTCCACGCCTTGGCCGTGCAGGGCACGGGGGACGCGGCACAGGCTATCACCCTGCTGGACGCGGCCCTTACGCGTCACCCGAACGACCGGGACATCCTCGCCGCGCTCGTCCTCTACCACCAGCAGAGCGGCAACGCCGACGCCGCGGGCGAGTACGCGCGGCGGCTGAAGGCGCAGCGGTAGGTCGGAGCCCTCAGGACCGCAGCGTGGCCGAAGGCGGCTCGCCGTAGAGCGCCGCGTAGTTGCTCGAGAAGCGGCCGAGGTGGAAGAAGCCGCAGTCGACCGCCGTGCGCGCCACCGTGGTCGCGCCCGGTCGGGCGGCCTGGAGCGCGCGCCGCGCCCGGGCCATGCGCATCAGTGTCAGCATCTGCTTCGGGTTGGCGCCGCAGGTCTCGATGAAGGCGCGCTCGATCGTCCGCATGCTGGCGCCGGCATGGGTGCAAAGGCGCGTTACTTCGATCGGGTTGGCGAGGTGCGCCTCGAAGTACTCGCGGGTCCGCTTCACGATGCGCAGCCGCCGGGTCGGCGCCATCGGCCTCGACTGCGCTGACCGGTCGTCGTCGGCCAGCGTCGCGGCGAAGACGGCCGTCAGCGTCTCGACGACGATCGCGCCTGCCCTGGTAGCGGTCAGGATGTTGGCGTCGCGCTGCTCGATCGCGCGCAGGGTGTCGGCCGCGGCCGCCACGATGCCGGCCAGCTCGTGCTGCCGGTCACTGTCCAGCCGCGACAGCGTGAATGACTCGGCGCCCAGCCCGACGCCGGTCTGCTCCAGGGTGTCCCGGCCCAGCTGGAAGGCCAGCCAGCGCGTGCGCGGCGCCAGGCGGTAGTGGAGCTCGCTGCCTTCGACGAGCACGACGACCGCGCCGTCGCGCACCGTCTCCCCGTTGAGGTTGCCCTCGGCCGCGTCGGAGGCCACGAATCCGAGCACGATCCGGTCGCCCGGCATGCCGCCGTGCGCCAGCAGCGGGAGGTTGTAAGCCCCGTAATCGACCACCCGTCCGCCGATCTCGGCGTGCAGGAGCTCGCCGACGAACCGCCCGGCAGCGAGCTGAACGTGATCGACTGCGCCCCCGCTGACCGCATCGTCCAGCGCCTGCGGCTGGAACGAATCCAGGGCGAGACGCTGGACGGCAGGCGGCATGGTCGTTGCGGTCACGCCACGGGCATCAGGGTCTGACATGCGGTGCGTATCCAAGGCGATTTGGCGGAATTCGGATATACAGACGAAAGTAGACTAAATTACTGTGAGATCACAGGGGCAAGTGCCGACCGCCGGTTGCTGCGCCCTACAACACCAATGAGACCCTCTCGAGGAGAACGCCAATGGCTCACCGAAGCTTACTGCCGAGACTCACGGCGGCCGCAATGCTGCTGCTCGGCGCCGCTGCGCAGGCGGCAGACAAGCCGAACGTCCTGGTCATCTGGGGTGACGATATCGGAACTTGGAACATCAGCCACAACAGTCGCGGCATGATGGGCTACCAGACCCCGAACATCGACCGGATCGCGAAGGAAGGCCTCTCGTTCACAGACTACTACGGCCAGCAGAGCTGCACCGCGGGCCGCGCGGCCTTCCTCGGCGGCAGCGTGCCGGTGCGCACCGGCATGACCAAGGTAGGCCTGCCGGGGGCCAAGGAAGGCTGGCAGAAGACCGACGTGACGATCGCCGGCGTGATGAAGAGCCTGGGCTACGCGACGGGCCAGTTCGGCAAGAACCACCAGGGCGACCGCGACGAGCACCTGCCGACGAGTCATGGCTTCGACGAGTTCTTCGGAAACCTGTACCACCTCAACGCCGAGGAGGAGCCGGAGAACGAGGACTATCCGAAGAGCCCCGAGTTCCGAAAGAAATACGGACCGCGCGGCGTGATCCACGCCTGGGCCATGCCGGACGGCACCCAAAAGATCGAGGACACCGGTCCGTTGACCAAGAAGCGCATGGAGACGGTCGACGAGGAGACGCTCGCGGCCGCCAAGGACTTCGTCCAGCGGCAGGTGAAGGCCGGCAAGCCCTTCTTCACCTGGTGGAACGCCACGCGCATGCACTTCCGCACGCACGTGAAGGCGGAGAACCGCGGCATCTCCGGCCAGGACGAGTACTCGGACGGCATGGTCGAGCACGACCGGCACGTTGGCGAGCTGCTGAAGCTGGTCGACGATCTCGGCATCGCCAACAACACCATCGTCTTCTACTCGACCGACAATGGGCCGCACTACAACACTTGGCCCGATGCGGGCACGATGCCGTTCCGCAGCGAGAAGAACTCCAACTGGGAGGGCGCCTACCGCGTCCCGGCTTTCGTTCGCTGGCCAGGCAACTTCCCGGCGGGCACGACGCTCAACGGCATCGTCTCGCACGAGGACTGGCTACCGACCTTCGCGGCGGCTGCCGGCGCGCCCGACATCGCCGAGAGGCTCAAGACGGGCGTGGAGCTGAACGGGCGAAAATTTCGCAACTACATCGACGGCCACAACCAGCTCGACTACCTGAGCGGCAAGTCAAAGGAGTCGCCGCGCAAGGCGTTCATGTACGTGAACGACGACGGCCAGGTCGTGGCGATGCGCTACGACGCCTGGAAGGCGGTCTTCCTCGAGAACCGCGGCCAGGCCTTCGGCGTGTGGCGCGAGCCCTTCACCGAGCTGCGCGTCCCGCTACTCTTCAACCTGCGCCGCGATCCCTTCGAGCGCGCCCAGCACAACTCGAACACCTACAACGACTGGGTCCTCGACCGGGCCTTCGTGCTGGTGCCGATGCAGCAGATGGCGGGACAGTTCCTCATGAGCATGAAGGACTATCCGCCGAGCCAGACGCCAGGCTCGTTCAACCTCGAGAAGATCCAGAAGCAGATCGAAGGCGCGACCGGCGGCAAGTGACGAGATCGGCGTGATGCCTCGGCGGGGCGCTTCGCTCGCGAAGCGCCCCGCGTCTTCTGCGGCCCAGGCCGCACTCCGCGGACTGGAGGGCAATACGTGAATCAGGCGTCGGCAAGTCGCGTCACAGGGCTCCCGTTCATTCTGGGGCTCGCGCTGTGCGTCTTGTGTGCCGTCAAACTTCCGGCCGCCCGGGCGGAAGGCGCGCTGCCTTCGTGGAACGACACGAGTGCACAGCAGTCGATCGTCCGCTTCGTCGACCAGGTGACCAGGCCGGGCTCGCCCGACTACCTCCCGCCCGCCGAGCGCATCGCCGTGTTCGACAACGACGGCACGCTCTGGTCGGAGCAGCCGATGTACGTCCAGCTCGCCTTCGCGCTCGATCGCGTGAAGGCGCTGGCGCCGCAGCACCTCGAGTGGAAGGAGACGCAGCCCTTCAAGGCCGCCCTCGAGGGCGACATGAAGGCCCTGGCGGAGTCCGGTGAGCACGGCCTGCTGGAACTCGTGATGGCCACCCACGCGGGCAACACCACCGAGGAGTTTGCGGGTGTCGTCAAGGACTGGCTCGCCACGGCACGTCACCCCAGGTTCGGCCGCCCCTACACCGAGCTCGTCTACCAGCCGATGCTGGAGCTGCTCGCTTATCTGCGGGCCAACGGCTTCAAGACCTTCGTCGTCTCGGGGGGCGGCATCGAGTTCATGCGCCCCTGGGCGGAGCGCGTCTACGGCGTGCCGCCGGAGCAGGTCGTCGGCAGCAGCATCAGGACCAGGTACGAGGTCCGTGACGGCAAGCCGGTGCTGGTGCGCCTGCCCGAGATCGACTTCATCGACGACAAGGCCGGCAAGCCCGTTGGCATCCACCAGCACATCGGCCGGCGGCCGATCCTCGCCTTCGGCAACTCGGACGGCGACTTCCAGATGCTCGAGTGGACGACTGCGGGCGGGGGCGCGCGCCTCGGCCTCATCGTCCATCACGACGATGCCGAGCGCGAGTACGCCTACGACCGGAAGAGCCCCATTGGCCGCCTGGACGAGGGGCTCGACGAGGCGTCGCAGCGCGGCTGGGTGGTGGTCAGCATGAAGACCGACTGGAAGCGGATATTTCCGGCGGGTGGAAGCGCTGCCCGGCAATGAACGACTGAGATCTGAGCGGCTTCAGAACCATATCGAATAGCCGAATGCGAAGCTGTCCCTGTCGGAACCGATCGCCTTCCGGGCACGATTAGCGGCATAGGCGATCTGCACGCTCGACTGGCGGTCGATGGCAGCACCGTCGGACATGCCGTAGAGGAAGGTTTCGCGATAGTCGCCTTTCGCGACGCCGTCGACCCTGGATTCCCCGCCCCAGTCGTAGGCGGTGCCGAGGGAGGCCCACCAGCCGGCGGAATCTGTCCGCGGCCCGCCCCATCTGGGGCTACAATCCTTCGCGCAAAGGTTGGTCGGGGACGCGATTCCACATCGCAGAGCAGGCGACCCAGGGCTCGGTGGCTCTGCCACCCAACAATCGAACAAGGGAGAGGGCACGCGGTGATGGCCTGGCGATTGGCTCGCAAGACCTGCCGTGTGAACCGCTGTGCGGAGGAGATGGAGAACCGTGAGCACCCGATTTTTCCTGATCCTTACGACTTCGCCTACGCGCAAGCGGTCAACGGCTACGCCTGGCAATAGGTGCCGCCGGGGCTCGCCGCCGGTGACCCGGGACCGAGGCAGCAGTAGGGCAGGACCACCAACGGTGGAGGACGCATGCCTGGAACGGGTCCAGGAGACAGCCGGGCGATCGCAGGACTGTTAAAGAGATCGTCGCTTTAGCCATCAATCAGCAGTAATAGGAGAGCCACGTGAGCATGTCCAACAAACTCGCTGCCGAGTTCATCGGCACCTTCTGGCTGGTTTTGGGCGGCTGCGGCAGCGCCGTGCTGGCCGCCGCCTTCCCGCAGGTGGGAATCGGCCTGCTGGGGGTTTCCTTCGCCTTCGGCCTCACCGTGCTGACCATGGCCTATGCCATCGGGCACATCTCGGGCTGCCACCTCAATCCCGCGGTGTCGGTGGGCCTTGCGGTGGGCGGGCGGTTCCCGATGAGCGAGCTGGTGCCCTACATCGTCGCCCAGGTGCTCGGCGCGACGGTGGCGGCGTTCCTGCTCTATTTCATCGCCAGCGGCCAGGCGGGGTTCACCCTGGCGGCCAACAGCCTGGCGGTCAACGGCTTCGGTGAGCTGTCGCCCGGCAAGTACTCGATGGTGGCGGGCTTCGTCACCGAGGTGGTGATGACGGCGGTGTTCCTGTTCGTGATCATGGGCTCGACCGACAAGCGCGGCATCGGCAGCCACGCCGGTTTGGCGATCGGCCTGTGCCTGACCCTGATCCACCTGATCTCGATCCCGGTGACCAACACCTCGGTGAATCCGGCGCGCAGCACCGGCCCGGCGCTGGCCCTGCTGGTGGGCGGCCACGGCCAGGCCCTCGGCCAGCTGTGGCTGTTCTGGGTGGCGCCGATCATCGGTGCCGTCATCGGCGCAGTGGTCTACAAGGGCGTGGGTGGCAGGGCGTCCTGACGCGCCGGTCCTGACTCGCGGTTGACAGCTGCCGACCCGTCCCCCCCTGCGACGCCATGGAATGCGGCGCCGCAGGGGGCGGGGCACGACAACCTTCAGTTCCTCAACCCAATGGAGACTTTTCCATGAAGACACAGCTCGTTCTGAAGACCCTGACCGTTTCCCTGTCTGCGGCCCTCCTGGTGGCAGCCTGTGCCCAGCCCGAGAAGGCGGAATCCACTGCGGCGGTGTCGACGGTGTCGTCGTCCAGCTCCGCGATGGCGACCTCCATCCAGGGACGTGCGACGGTCGAGAAGATCAACCGGTCGACGCGCGAGGTGACGCTCCGGCGGCAGGATGGCTCGCAAGTGACCATCGTCGCCGGTCAGGAAGTGCGCAACTTCGACCAGATCAGGGTCGGCGACATCGTCGAGACGGAGATCATCGAGGCGGTCGCGGTCGTGGTCGAGCCTGCCCACACGCAGGTGCGCGAGCGCCGCGACGAGATCAGCGGCTACCGCGCTCTTCCCGGCGAGAAGCCCGGCGCCAAGACGACCCGCACCGTCGAGATCGTGGCAACGGTGCAGAACATCGACCCCAGGACGCGACAGGTCACGGTCAAGGGCGCGCTCCAGACGGTGACGCTCAAGGTCGCCGACGACGTCGATCTCTCGCTGATCAAGAAGGGCGACAACGTCCGCGCGGTGTATATCGAGTCGGTTTCCATCCAGGTGAAGTCGCCCGGCAGATGAGGAAAGCGCTGCTCGGGCTCCTGCTCGTCGTCGCCTGCAGGCTTGCCAGCGGCGGCGAGGAGCCGCCGCCAAGCCTCGACAACCGCATGGACCTCGGATTGACGGCGGAGGAGCGAGTCGAGTTCCTCGCCGAGATGCGCATCATGCTGGCGAGCATCCAGGGCGTCCTGCAGGGCATCGGCGAGGGTGACCGGGAGCGCATCGCCGAGGCTGCCCGCCAGTCCGGCAACCGACTGGCGCGGGCCACGCCCGAGACATTGCGGGCCAAACTGCCGCAGGCCTTCCGCGAGCTCGGCGGGCCGACCCATCTGATGTTCGAGGAGCTGGCCGTGCGGGCCGAGACGGATGACCTGGACAGTCTCGCCGGGGCCGTGGCGCTCATCATGAACCAGTGCCTCGCTTGTCACGGCATGTTCCGCGTGCATTGAGCAACCCCCGAGAAAAGTCGGGGCACGCGAGCGGATGGCCGGCTCCGTGAGCGGACGGCAGGTCTGACGGGGCGGAGATGGGTGAGTCGCCACGAGGGCTGCTGCGGCGCCTGTTCGATGCGGCCATCGCCAGCGCGCAGCCGGCCCGTTGCGTGCCGCCGCACCTGCCGGAGCCGCCCGTCGGCCGGCTGGTCGTCATCGGTGCCGGCAAGGCGTCGGCGGCAATGGCACGGGCGGTGGAGGACCACTGGGGGAGTGAGCTCTCCGGCCTCGTGGTGACCCGCTATGGCCATACGGTGCCGTGCCGCCGAATCGAGGTCGTGGAGGCCGCGCACCCGGTGCCTGATGCCGCCGGCCTGGCGGCGGCACGCCGCATGCTCGACCTCGTGCAGGGACTGAGCGCGGACGATCTTGTCCTGTGCCTGAACTCCGGCGGTGGGTCCGCGCTGCTGCCACTCCCGGCCGACGGGATCAGCCTCGCGGACAAGCAGGCGGTCAATCGGGCGCTGCTGCGCTGCGGCGCGGCGATCGGCGAGATGAACTGCGTGCGCCGCCACCTGTCGGCGATCAAGGGCGGGCGCCTCGCTGCCGCCTGCCACCCGGCGCGGGTGCTGACGCTGCTCATCTCGGACGTGCCGGGCGACGACCCCGTCGACATCGCTTCGGGACCGACGGTGGCCGATCCCACCAGCTGCCGGGATGCCCTCGCGATCGTTCGCCGTTATGGCATCGACGTTCCACCTGCCGTGATCGACCTGCTCCACTCAGGTCGTGGCGAATCGATCAAGCCAGGTGACCCGCGACTCGCCAACATCACGACGCGCGTCATTGCCACGCCGCAGCTTGCCCTGGAGGCGGCCGCCCGGGTTGCTCGCGAGGCGGGTGTGGCGGCGTACATTCTCGGCGACGCCATCGAGGGCGAGGCACGCGAGGTGGGGCGCGTGATGGGCAGCATCGCCAGGCAGGTTGTCACCCATGGCCAGCCATTCGTCCCGCCGTGTCTGCTGCTCTCGGGTGGCGAGACGACGGTGACGGTCAGGGGCGCCGGTCGCGGCGGCCCGAACGTGGAGTTCCTGCTAGCCCTCGGCATTGCCCTCGACGGGCACCCGGCTATCCACGCGCTCGCCGGCGACACCGACGGCGTCGATGGTCAGGAGGCCATCGCCGGTGCGTACCTGGGGCCGGGTACCCTCGCCCGTGCCCGCGCGCTCGGCATCCGGCCGGCCGGCCGTCTGGCCGAGAACGACGGGCACGGTTTCTTCACCGCGCTGGGCGACGCCGTCGTGACCGGTCCGACGCTCACGAACGTCAACGACTTTCGGGCGGTCCTGATCGATGCGCCGAGCGGACCGCCGCCAGGGCGCGGCCGAGGGCAGTCTAGTTAGTCGCGAGCGGCGTCGTGGCGTTGTAGTCGAGGTAGATCGGACGCATGGGTCAGAATACGAGCACGCGCTCCGCCGCCAGCGTGCGCTCGGCCAGCTCGTCCATCGTGCTGCGCCGCGCGCCTTCGACGGTCTCGGCGTCGGTCAGGCCGCGGGCGTCCATGCAGGTGCCACACAGCAGCACCTCGCCCTTGCGCGCGACCGACTTCACCATCAGCTCGAGGTTGTAGTAGCCCTGCGGCACCTTCTGGCCGGCCTTGGCGCAGGCCACGGCATCGGCCATCAGGAACACGGTGACCTCGGCGCCCTTGCCCTGCAGGGCCTTGGCCAGGCGCAGGCCGTTGAAGCTGCGCTCGCTGCCGTAGGGGGGATCGTTGAGGATGATCAGCGCCTTCATGGGGTTTCCTTCCGGTCTGCTATCGGTTCCCCGGCGCCCCACTGCCGCCGGTTGATGGCGTAATCGGTCACCTTGCCGAGGAAAGGCAGCGCGAGCATGCCGGGCAGCCGGTCGACCTGCTGCGGGTCGCGAAAGCCGTGGATGCCGATGGTCATGCCCGCGTGCCCGCCGCGCGGCTGGGCGCGGTAGGTGCCGAACAGCCGGTCCCACCACGGCAGGTTGAAGCCGAAGTTGCTGTTGGTCTCGTCATCCTCCACCGAGTGGTGGACGCGGTGCATGTCCGGCGTAACAACGATGAGGCGCAGTCCGCGGTCCAGCTTTTCGGCTAGCCGCACGTTGCCGTGGTTGAACATCGCGGTGGCGTTGAGCAGCACCTCGAACACCACGACCGCCTCAGGGGCGGGCCCGATCACCAGGATCGCCGCGAACTTGATCAGCATCGACAGGATGATCTCGATCGGGTGGAAGCGTGCCCCGGTGGTCACGTCGAAGTGCAGGTCGGCGTGGTGGACGCGGTGCAGGCGCCACAGCAGCGGCACGGCGTGGACCATCACGTGCTGCAGGTAGACGACTAGATCTAGCGTGATCACCGCGAGCGGCAACGCCAGCCAGCCGGGGACTGCGAGCTGGTGCAGGAAGCCCCAGCCCGCGCGCTCGCCGGCCAGGGCGAGCGCGACGGCGGTCGTCGGCAACAGGACCCGGAGCAGGACCGTGTTCAGGGCCACGATGCCCAGGTTGCTCGGCCAGCGCGCCCAGCGGCCCAGGCTCGTCGGCCGGCGCGGCGCGACGACCTCCCACAACGCCATGACGGCGAGGACGCCGAGGAAAAAACTCAGTCGGATCGTGGGCTCGTGGCTCAGAATCAGGTCACGCATGAGCGGTTCGTCTTCAGGTTCGTCGGGCGACGGGCGGGTCGGGGTGGATTGACCAGGCGCCACGGTCGGCGGCCATCATATGAATCAACGCTAGTATGAGCCTACACGCATATGAAGGACGAGATCAAGGGGCTGAGTGAGGTCTTCCGGTTGCTGGGTGAGCCCAACCGGCTGCGGATCCTGCTGAGCCTCGGCCTCGAGTGCCGGCCGGTGTCCGCCGTGATCGCTGCGACCGGGCTCAGCCAGACCAACGTCTCGTTTCACCTGCGCACGTTGCGCGAGGCGGGGCTGGTGCGCGGCGAGCCGAACGGACCCTTCGTCTTCTACTGTCTGGCGGACCCGACCCTGCTCTCGCTCATCGAAGACGTCGGTCGCTGGCAGGCGCAACGCTCCGAGTCTTCCGCGTCACCTCCGCCGAGCCCGGCCGAAAAGCCGCAGCACCGCGCGTCCAGGGCTGCCGCTGCGCGCTCACGTCATCGCGCCTGACACCGGCCGCTGCCTCTGCGAGCCGGCAGGCGATCCTGAGGTTTCCGCCGCGGCAGGCGCCGGTACGTCAGCCAGTGCGCCAAAGTCCCAACCAAGGCCTGTGGCAGTGGCGGACAACCCGGCAGGCTGACCAGCCGATCGACGGACGTTCCCGCCGCGGCGAGGTCGTCGGCGACGCCACGGGCGCCCGTGGGGTTGGGGGTCGCGGCCGGCAGGCCGCCGAACGCGGCGCAGCTTCCCACGGCCAGGATCAGCGATGCGCCGGGAGTGGCGCGGTGCAGCAGTGCGGCGTCGTCCTCGCCGCCGCTGGTGCAGGTCCCGCCACCGCGCGGGACGGCGCCCTCGACCACCAGCACGTAACCGGGCTCGCGCAGTCCTTCGCGAAGGGCCGACTGAGCAGCGTTCCCTGCCGCCGTCATCAGGGTGGTTTGATAGTCGAGCGCGAGGGACTCGAGGATCAGCGACTCGATCGTCGGCTCGTGCGCGCGGGTCGCCGACTCGGTGCAGCCCGTGCAGCCCTGCAGGGCGAGCCAGAGCACCCGCGGTCGCGGCTCGTGCGCGAGCGCCCGGGCGATCGTCGCGGCCTCGGCCGCCGGCAGGGCGAGCCCGGCCGCAAGGCCCGCGCAGAGCTTCAGCAGGGTTCGCCGCGTGATCCCTCGCGCGAGAAGGGCGTCTGCCACGGACGTGCGATCGGGATGGGCGTGCAGCTCGATCATGTCGACCCCGACGACAGCCGCTCCTGACATCGACATTCCAATCAGCGTGCCACCGCAGTGGCCGTTGATGGCGCGGTCGCCGGGACGGGCCTCGCTGGCCTGTCGCGAGGAGAGAGACTTTGGACCGATGGCTGCAGTTGACCGATCGACTCATTTCGTCGGGGGCGGCGGAATCGGTGACGGTGACTCCGACCGCCAGGCCTCAGGAATCGCTCCAGCCTGTTGCACGGATTTGGTGGACGCGATTCTCCGGGTGATCGGGCTTGACGCTGGTCTGCGACATCGAGGCCGTGCCCGCCTCAGGCGTTCTTGCGCAGCACGAACACCTCCGGGTCCTCGCCGTGGTCGAGCAGGAGGCGGCGGACCCGGTCTTGCCACAGGCGGCCGAACTCGCGCCGCTCCGATGCGTCAGCGATGCCGGCGAGACAGCGCTGCAGCAGTGGCCCCAGCTCAGGGCTGGCCGGCACCCGGTCGACGCGCGCGGCGGCATCGATCTGTCCCCGGCCGTCGACGCGCGAGTAGCGCAGCTCCAGCGGGACTTGCGCAGCGAAGACCAGCAGGTTGCGCCGGTCGAGGCGCCCGCCGAGGGCCCTGAAGCCGCCCACGCCGGCCGCACCGGTCAGCAGCGACGCGACGTTGGCCACCACGCCGGCGACGCCGTCTCCGATGTCCGCAGCGAGCTCCACGCGCACTGCGCCGCGCTCGGGCAGGTCGTCGCGGTAGAGCGCACGCAGCGCCGGCCGCCGCTTCACGCCGTTGCTCCGCGCTTCATCGCGCCCGAGAGCACGCGGCTCAACAGCGTCAGCACGAAGAGTAGCAGGGCGATGCCGTTGGCGATCGCCGCCCCCTGGCGCAGCGGCCAGATCTCGCCGAGAACACCCGCAACGCGTGCCAGGACCGACATATGCAGCGCCACGAGCGGGAGATAGAAGACGGGGTGGTACGGGATGCGCACGCGCATCACCGCGTGGAAGATGATCGGCGCGTGGCCGATCACCATGGAGAAGACAAAGCCCAGGAAGACGGCGTGCAGTGCCGCGTCGCGCCAGGCGTGCCCGGTGCCGAACCCGCCGGCGAGCCCGAGCAATCCGCCGACGGCTAGCCAGGCGTAGCCCGACAGCAGACAGACCGCGACGAAGCGGGTGAGCCCCGTCTGGTGCACGGTATGGCGGGCGATGTCGTAGCGCCCCAGCCAGGCGGCGAGTCCGAGCAGGCTGAGGCCAAAGCCGCGGGCGGCCGTGGCGTCGCCCGCGGCGGCGAGGCCGGTGGGGATCACGACCAAGGTGAGCAGGCCGGCGAACAGGGTGGTCGCGGTGAGCCGGGGCGGCAGGAAGCGGGTCAGCTCCAGGCGCTGCGCAGCGCCTCGCGCAGGCTATCGGGGCTCGGCATCGAGGCGCGGCTGTCGGAATTTGCCAGGGCGCATTGAAAGCTGTAGCAGACGTACAGCTTCATGCTAGCATCGTGGTACTGCTGAAGCAATATTGTCGATACCGCTTATTGTTGCGATGCGCCTGACGACCTTCTCCGACTACACGCTGCGGGTGCTCATGTACCTGGCGCTCGAGCCCGACCGGCTGGCCACGATCCCGGAGATCGCGGCGGCCTACCGAATCTCCGAGAACCACCTCATGAAGGTCGTGCACCAGCTCGGCCGCGCCGGCGTGGTCGAGGCGATCCGCGGCAAGGGTGGCGGCGTGCGGCTCGCGCGTGCGCCCGAGGACATTCGACTGGGCGAGATCGTGCGGGCGAGCGAGGGCGAGGCGCCGATCGTCGAGTGCTTTGCGCCGGAGTCGAACGCCT
>Ga0316613_10001158_pt1 | contig 18291 bp, 21 predicted proteins | sample OWC_soil_day10_C_2_FD_207647 | JGI IMG/M metagenome (GOLD analysis project Ga0316613, IMG submission 207647) | Wetland soil microbial communities from Old Woman Creek delta, Ohio, United States - OWC_soil_day10_CT_b | ecosystem: Environmental > Terrestrial > Soil > Wetlands | place: USA: Ohio...
CTAAGCAGTTTAGCACTAAATCTACGCTTATGTTTAGACAATACTTTATATATTAATGAAAAATTATTAGTTCGTAATCTTGTAATAGGTAAATTAATTTCACCCACAGACAAAAAACCTTGAAATAATTCATCTCCTTCAAATTCTTCATCTCGCTCAACAAAAATTAGTCTATCTTTCAACTTAGAAATATTTTCTGGAGTTAAACACTTGATAATAGAATTCAATATTTCCAATATATTACTATCGCCAAGACCATAACCAATGAAAATTACTGGATGTTCAATAAATATCGTAAGTAACTTTGCTGCTAAATAAGAATTACGTTCCTTAAATCTATTATAGTCACCATTTGTTAGTACAAGTGATTCTGGTTCTGTTACACAACCATGAATCTTATATATTTCTAATATATTCTGAGGATTCGCAAATAGTAATTCCTTTTGTCCAATAAATATTTTAAAATCTGGAAATATCTCTTCCAGTACTAAATCCCAATTAGTTGTAATAATTCCATCAACAACTACTTGTTTAAGTTGTTCAATTTCTGAATCATTTTGACTCGATAATCCGTAAGTATACAATTTTTCTCTTAAGTAATTTGCTATTTCAACTTTTAACGGCGATTCTTTCGTAGTAATTAGGGCTTTATTTACAATTCTACTTTCATTATATTTACTCTCATTCCACCAAATTTCATGGAAGTCATTCGCTAACAAAGAAGCAAGCTGTGGTAAGTCACCATTTGCCTTAGAAAAGTAGTATTCATATGATTTTCCACTTATATCACTAAATTTCCTTAATAAACCTTTCCAGTCTTCTAGTCCAAGATATCTCCGAGAAAAGCCAGAACCTATAAATAAAAATGGTGCTGACTTAAATTCACCTAAATGACTGCTCAATTGGCTTTCAATATCCATTTTCGTACCTCGCAGATTTCTTAATTAACAATTTTTACATATCCAATTTTGGTAATATTCGACATTTTACTTCCATTTCCTTCTATATTGGTAGCATATTTAATGGTTTTAATATTAATAAGTTAATTTTTTTAATGCTATACTACTAATAGCCAGAGATTTTTCATAAAATTTTACTGGACATGCCTATGTTTGCATTGAGGCTAAAAGGCTACAGAGAAAACACCAGGGGGGTCTATGAGTTACATTGTCTGTCATAGTAATTTCAATGATTTTTGGTGTCCAAGGTGTCGCTATACAATGCGGGCGTAGTTGACCATAACAGGTGCCACTTTGGCTCATTTAGAATCACCCAGTACCCATATATCGACATATAATGACAAGGTTATCCCTTCCACTAAACAATAAAAAGAGGATACTACGTCATCATAGTATCCTCAGCGATCATAAAGTTTCTTCATGCTCCTTGACCATCTTATAGAACCCTGCTCTTGACATACTAGCAATATCGATAGCCTTAGTAGCTGTGATAGTCCCCGCTCTCCATTGATCATATGCTGCAATGAATTCGCTTGTAATTTTTACAGTCTTGGGTCTACCGTACGCTCTACCCTCTGCTAATGCTAGGTCAATACCTTCACGTTGACGCTCCTTGCTACATTCACGTTCAAACTGATACATTGCACCAAACACATTCAACTGAAACCGTCCTGCTGGCGTAGTAGTGTCAATGTTCTCTTTAAGACTTATAAAGCCTACGTTCTTTTGTGTCAACTTATCAATGATAGTGAGTAAGTCAAGCATATTCCTTGATAGCCTACTGAACGACTCAACGACCACTGTGTCACCTTCTCTAGCATACTCTAACATCGCTTGAAGTTGTGGTCTGTTGGTATCCTTACCACTGATATGTTCTTCATATGTACGCTCTATGTTATGTGCTTTAAGTGCCTCCAATTGCCTACCTGTGTTCTGTTCCTTAGTGCTAACCCTTACATATGCCATCTTCATACTGTCCACGCTCCTGCTTCATTTCTTATCTTTATTATAGCAGAAGTGTATTAAAATGTCAAATTCTTTTTAATACATATTAAAATATAACAACCAACATTTTGATACAGCGCGAGCCCAATGAAATGGCATGAAGAATACCGTATTAGAAACTATACTTTTTAATACGAAAATTCATATCGCTTGATTTAGCTTATTCATCAAAATTGAATTCCTTTTCAATGGTTTCGAATGCAAGCCGATAAGACGGAACAGCATTAAGTTTCACCTTTTCAAATTCAGTCTCAAGGTTATTTATCAACATTTCTAATTGTTCAACAGTATACGGCTTTACATCTTTTTGAATTTTTGAATAGCTACCATTTTCAGCATCAAAACCATCATTTGGAATAGCATTAAAATGTACAATTTTATTTCTAAGAGAGTTTAGCTCCTTGACTTGATTGACTAGATCTTTAGATAACTCTAGATTAAAAGCAATCTTTAAAAACCATCCAAGCTTATCTGGTATATTTATCATCTTTATAATGCTGTTGATAGTACCTGTGTCCAAAGAATGCATTACCTCTAACATCTCTCGATAGAAGAGGTTTATCATATTCTCAATACATACCGAAGCCATTATTACTCCAGATTCTGGCCTTCCGTTCTCAAATTCAGATTTACACGAATCAAGAAATCCACGGTGACCGACAATTTGAACTTTCATTTTCTCAATTATTCTTGTAGAATTCTCCCGTATTTTTTGTATTACAACCCCTTTGTTAGATAGATCTTCTTCTTTTAATATACCATCTTCTAGTAAATGGTATATCAAATAGGGTAGAACTGAGCGAACTAAATCTTTTGACAATTGTAATTCTTCTGGTGTTTCAAAAATTGGTTTTTTCTTCATCCAAACACTTCCTATATGAATTTATTGCACTTCTATTAATTCTTTAAGCTAGTCCGTATTCCTTTTATAAAAAAAATAGAGTCCTAGCATTATAGCCAAGACTTTACACGGTGTTCATAGAGAATCCTTAAAGCACAATAAATCAAAGTACCAACTATTACCGTTGCCAACCACGACAAAAACAAAGCGAATCACCTCGTAATTGTTATAACCAGGAATTAACATATTATACCACTTAGTATAACATTAGCAGAAGCATTGTCAACCTTAGATGTTTTAATGGTTTACAGTGATTTCCAGCGCTTACGCTGTAACATCCAATAACATCAATTATACTACAGCTATATCCTAGCAAAACAGTAGGATATAAAAGGTTTCACAGTTATTCCAAACATTATCAAATGATAACCATTATCATACATGGTATAGTTATAAGGTTTTAGCATTATATCCACAAAAACAAAGGCAGGGTTAAGTCCCTGCCTTTTCCCATGCCTTCCATTATATCTGCTGCAAATTAAAGTAACATCGAATGGCTTTCTGGGCAAACTCTGCATCTACGAAGGTGACTAGTTCTTCTTTTGGATACTTTTTGTTCAATGATCTATACACTATCTCAAGCATAGCATCAAAGGACTCCTCATCATTATTCTCTAGCATATTAAAGGTGTCGATCTTCTCCAGTAATTCCATAGCTTCGCTGAACTCTGTAACTAGATAACTATATGCGGTGTATTTATTGCCATCTCTATCAACGATGGGTGTCCCTGTGGTAATCTCTTTTTCCATTGTAACAACTCCTCTATTTTCACTTATAATCTTGTCCAATACACCTAATCTATCAAGGACTACAAGGTCTTTCAAAGGTGGCATAGTCGGTCTATCAAGACTAAAGGCATGCAGTATAGCTTTGCTTGCCATACTTATATCAAAGGCTCCAATGTCTTCACTGCCTATCACTAAAGTTAGCAATTCAACCAGTGCTGTATATTGTTCATCCAATGTATAAACACGGTTATTCCCATAGAAAATTCCTTTGTCTTCTAGTAAGTGTGTCATCATCAACGCACCAGCAACTTTAGGCATTAACGTTCCTATGTTTATGCTATCCTTCACTAACGGTGGCGATACTTTGTATTCCCTAAAGTTTCTATCAATTACTTTCATAAAATTGTTACCTCCATTGATTAATTTTATCTGTTTTGTAATGACCTTTCATTTAACTATTGGGCTTGAATAAACAAAGCATCAGAGCAAACCCACTTCTTTCACTTTACATTAATGTAATATTATGTAATACTATAAACATTGGCAAAATATTCAAAGCACTATTCTAGCAGATGTATTAGTTAATCAGGACTATAGCGAAGCAAGTATTAAATACACAAATGTACGTTGTCCAACTTTTGAACAAACAACTTTACTTTTTATCCTCTGCGTCTACGCGGAATATCTAATGCTGAATGGAGCCTTATGAAACATCTATTAGAATAATTAAAACATAACGCATTAAACTTTAGGAGGAAATTATAATGAAAAAGCAACTAATAACCTTACTAACCATTACCTATTTTTTATTACCAACACAATCCTGTTTTGCTAGCAACGTCCTACAAGACCTCAATGTAGCCCTCAACAAAATTGCACACAATACACAATCAACCCAAAATGTTAGCATTTTAAAAAGCACGAATAGAACAGGTTATCCTGATGCCGGTAACGCAACTATGAATCAGTTGTTACTCAAAGGTGTAGAGGCTAATGACCTTGAAATGGTACAAACGGCAGTTAATAATGGTGCAAATGTAAACATTTATTATGATAGAAATAATTGGTCTACTCCTTTGACAAGCGCAGTTTCAAATAATAATATTGATATGGCTGATTTTTTGTTAGACAAAGGTGCTGATCCAAATGTTGTAGTTGCTGGTCGCCCATTTATATTGACATTCCTGTCATATAATAATGAAAGATCACTGAGTCTAATCCAACACTTGATTGACAGAGGCGCGAATATCAAGGCTGTCGATAATTCTGGAAATACTGTATTCATGGCTTTTTATAATACATATTCATCATATGAATACAAGAAAAACATGACATCATATTTCATTTCGCAAGGCGTGGATGTTAATCACCAAAATAAAGATGGTGATACTCCTTTACATAAGGTTGCTGCACGAGGTTATGCAGATATTGCTCAAATGCTATTGGATGCTGGTGCCAATCCAAATAAAACTAATAACCAATTCAAAAAACCATTGAATAACGCTATAAACTCTGGCAACAGAGACCTGATTAATCTTTTGTTGCCACTAACCTCGAATTAGTATCATTGTTACAAAAGATACCAAGAAGTACTCATACATAACCTTAGAACTAATGAGATTAAGAAACAGAGAGCCAACTAAGGCTCTCTTTATTTATATCTGATACCCATTTCTTCGCATTTTAGTAACCATGCCCATGAGATCGTCAGGCGTCATCTGATTGCCGACTGGGACTATAATAGGCTGCGTTTGCCCTCCATTACCACCCTGCTGCATCATTGTCATCAGCATCGAATTCTGTTGTCTCATTAACCCATTGGCTTCCTGCAGCTCTACAATGTGTTCTCTGCTGATCTGGGCAATAGCTGCATTACTGGCATTGGCTGACATTGCAGAGGCTTTTTCTATTGTGGCTTTACTGATATTGGCAACAACTTCAGTCCCAACCTTCGGCATATTGGCTGTAAGGCTCGTTCCATTGCTATAGTTCTTTAGATTGCCCGCTATGCCCATGAATGCTTTATTTGCATCCTTAGAAAGTACCCTTTCACCTACCTGGAGAGTCCTTAAAACTTCATCGTCTTTCAATGGAAACGCCGTGCTAACAAGTCCCCCATCGTGCATCTTAGGGGCATTGGATGTGATATTTTCCCCTGAGTGCGCCTTCTTAACTGTACCGCCTCCAAAGAGATTTCCAATCCATCCAAGGATTCCCCCGCTGCCTCCAGAACCGTTAAGAATACTGCCTAGAAAACTTGCCTCATGTTTAATATTAAATAGGCTTTTTATCGCGTCTGCTTCGAATTCTTTCCAGATTCCAGACCATATATCGTTGAAGCTCCGTCCTTCGACTGCCCATGCAACAATCATATCTGAGAATTGGACCTTGATTTTATCTAACTTAGTGCCATTTAGCTGATCTACTTTCAACTTCAGCTTATCAACTTCTGCCTGTTGTTTCTTATATTCCTCGCTGGCTTCACCATTAAGAGCTTTTACACGTTGTAGCTCCACCGTAGCATCCATTAGTTCCTTGACTGCATACGCCAGTTCTATAACATCTTTTTGTTCACTCGTGGCATTGTATCCAAGTTTGCTGATATCATGCTGCTTATCATAGTCAAGTATTCTCATGGATTTTTCATAGTCTTTCTTTAATTGATCCACTGACATTTCAGTTGCAGCAATGGCGGTTTTATTACCTTCTCTCCTAGCTTCTGCAGATGCTACCCTTGCTTTGTCTGCGAGTTCCAAGAGTTTATTCAAGGTAATTTCATCCTGGATGTACTCTCTATTCCTTTGGATGAACGCTTGTTTTTCCTCTTTAGTCAATGAACTCCACGAGACCTTTGCTGCATCTAAACTTTCTACGAGTTTTGCATTGGACATTACACGATCCTGGGCTTGAGTTTCATAACTGTTAGCCATATCCTCATATTGCATACTTTGACCTATCAGTGTTAGAACACGCTTATTCATTAGCTCCAGCTTAGTTGCATTGATTTCTGTGGAGTTGCCAAAGATATGTTCCTTTGCTGCCAATAGCTCCAATGAACTGGCGTATTCTTCGCTTGATACTTTAGCGGTCTTCATTTCATGATCCATTTCCCGTCCTGCATCTCTTCTAAAGGCTTGCTCTGAATTATCAGGTGCATACCTGGATCCTGCGGAAGTATGACCTTGCTTCTCAGGTATCATATTGCCGATCTCCGGCGTTCTTACTGTCGCTGCTGCCATGGCCTTATCAATGATAGCCTTGAAATTATTCTCTGATTCTTCCTGAGCTTTATTAGTCGCTGCGTTTCCTGCGGTCTTCCTTTGCTCTTGGATGTTAGTAAGTTTTGCACGAAGATCATTAGCCTGTCCATCGTATATAGCATTGATTTCATCCTCAGACATTCCAGTCCTGGCCTTCATTCCCAAGGCTGTTTTCCGATTGCCCTCGACTGCTGCAAGCTGATTCGATGTATCTTGCTCCTGACCAACTAAGCCTGACTTATCACTCATTCGGTCATAGGCTGCAGACACCACGTTGATTGCTGTGTATAGTACTGCCAATTGAATACATGTAGCTGCTGCTGTTGCTGCGAATGTTGCTAATGCTGTTCTCATACCTGAAAAGGCTGCAGAAAAGTTGCCTTCGAGCAAGTACATTGATCTTAATAGGATAGTTCCCTCTGCTACTAACTTGTTTGATATGGACTGCTGAATATAGAATGCTGCAACAACCTTTGCCAACTCCACTAATGCTGACATAGTTTTGCTGACTGCATCATGATTCTCAGTGAGCCATATGACTCCATTAGTTAATCCATCGACCATATTCTTTAGGCTTGGAAGTACATCATCACCAATGGTTTTACTAAAGACCTGCATTGATGCCTGTAGTTGCATTAACTTGATCTGATATGTTTCAAGTCCTAGTTTTAACTGCGCTGCGGTCATTTCATCAGAGGACTTTGTTTGAATTTCTCCTAATATCTTGGTAAAGTTCTGGTTAGCGTCTCCAAGGAAACTCATCATGGCATTAACTTGTAGCTTCCCCCCAGAAATCGCCAACGCTAATTTACCTCGGCCTTCATCGTCCAACTGCCCGAATAATCCTTGTAGTTCCTGGAATACATTGGCTCCCTTTCGCATTGTCTTTAGACCTTGTTCATTAACATCGTATAACTTAATTCCATAGGCATCCAGTGCCTCTATAGCCTTCTTCATATTAAAGTTAGCTGCTATAGACTTAAAGGTATTACCAATAGTAGACCCTGTCCTCGCTGTCTCCGTGGATAATGCCGAAATAGCTGCAATGGCTTCCCTGGTTCCCATATTAAACTGTTTGAAGGAACTACCAGACCTTTGCAGAGCATCAAGTAAATCAGTACCTTTGATGTTTGCTATATGAACCGCTACACTGAAATCATTGAGAAAATCCCTTGTTTCCCTGGTACTTAATCCAAACTGCAATACTACGGCTTCCAATGACATCGCTGCCTTTTCTAAGTCCACGAAATCGAGCTTATTCATTGTAATCGCTACTGAGGTTAAATATGCAATGCTTTCAACATCCTTGAATCGCCTCGATAAGAGCTGCATGGTTTGCATTGTTTTATCCAGGTCTACACCATAACCAACACTGAACACTCCTGCAATGTCACTCAAGCGTTTTAAGTCTTGCTCTAGCACCTGGTTCTTTCCGTGGTACTGATCTGCAAGTTCTAAGTTCTGCCGTATCTTCTGAGTTATTACCTCTGTTTCCTTCGCTATGTTAGACATCGCCAAAGGGATACCAACAATTCCACCAATTAAAACCCCTGTAGCCATGTATGAAAGGTGTGATTTCAACGTACTACCTAGTTTACCCAGCGTATCACCTGAGACCCCCAATATTCTATTAAAGTTCTGCTGTTCTGAGTTTAATTGTCGAATGACTGGTATTAATCTGTTGAATTTATCCAAGGCTTCAGTGTTGCCAGACGTTTGAAATTGACGGTGATACCTCTCAGCCTGCAGTGTTAAATCATTAATACTTTTACTATATGAGTCTGCAAACTTGGTACTAGTTTTGACATTCCCTATGTTGCTCAGTTTGCTGTTGATGTTCAGCACACCGTTCGAGGCAATACGCTCAGCAGAATTTATATCCTCGCCCAAATTACTAGATATTGTAGACTTTCCAGTTTTGTTTTGCTTAACTCTGTTCAGTGCATCCTCTAATTGTTTTATACCCTGTAGAGCTTCTTTTACATCCATGACAATCTTGGTACTGATTACGTTGCCCGTACTATCGCTCATTCTTATATATCCCCTTTATAATTATTGGTTATAAACATGAAAAGAGAGCCCAAGGTATTTCCTCAGACTCTCCCATGTTTGTCTACTTATGCAATTCTACAGCCCCAGTTCTATAGTGTATTGTTCAGCCAATTCTATAACCGACCGTGTTAACTCATTGCCATCACTGCCAAATCTGTAATTATCCATGAAGTTATACAAGGCATCTAATATGATACCTTCCTTTGCACCGTTCAGCATTCTAGCAAAGGCAAGAATGACTTGAATATACTCTGCAGCACTGTAAGCTCTGTCCACTATTGGCTCATGGAATATTCGAAGAGCCTTAAGGAATACACGCATAGCTTCCACCGCCACCACCGACTCTGCATCGAAGTGCTTAGCGGTTTGCTCCTCGAACTTCTCACGAACCTTATACATCTCTATACGGTTTGGTTGTGCTGCCCCTGCCATCGATGGGATGATCACTAAGTATTGTGAACTATTCATATATATTACCTCCAAAGGATAAACCATAAGTAATGTACACCGTACACCCTTACGACCTCCTAGATGACTATTCCTGTAGTTAGTCGTAGACGTTGCCTGGCACTCTCTGCCACCACATCACCACGAATGGTTCCCACTAGTACATCCTTAGTTAAGCCAGTAATTCCAGTGATATGCCCCCATTGGAAATCCTTCGTCAACATGAATATTTCAATAGGGTGAGCATTAGGAGGAATTACTATTTTCTTCTTTGGTGTCCTACGCTTCACTGGCTTCTTCTGTGTAGGTTCTGGCTCCCATAGGTCATCCTCGGACTCATCAATGACGTACTTAGGTTCTTCTTCGATCTCTAGTTCATCAGCGTACTCCTTAAAGTCTAACTCAGCTTCATCCATGCAATCACTCCTTTTAATAATGTACTGAGAATTTCCTCATGTATAAGAAGCGTTCGTCCTGTATTCGCCTAATCTCCTTATTTAATTCATTAATTTTCTCTTGCAACTTATCTTCGTTTTTGTATAGCTTATCAATGTAATTTCTCATAAGATCAATAAGTTCTACCAATGCATCAGGGTCTAATCTCTCTAGATCATCAGTAGTTAACTCAGTAATTTTATCTAGATACATTTGCATACTTCCCTTCGTTAAATCATATTTTCTTTCTTCGTCAGCTTGTCTCTTTGCCATTAAATAGTTTCTAGCCTCACCTCGGCTTATAATAGCAATAACTCTTTTGATCATGATATTTTATTTAGATAATCTATAAAGTTGATTTTAAACAAAGGTTTTCTCCTGACAGCTTTTATTGAATGGTCATCAAAGAACCTAAGCATCAAACTTTCATTCCTTGGATGAACCCTATAACTTCCGTCTGTCATACATATCCATCGGTTAGAGGGTGAAATATCGCCTAACTCATAAAATAACTTTTCTTCTGTCTGTGGTTTTACTTTCATAAAGATCACTCCTTTAGTTCTTAGTTTCCTTTGATTGCTCAGACAGACATAATCAAGCCCTACCCAGTGGCATTCCCACAGAAATATAGCACCGAGTACAATAGAATTCCTGAGTCCTTTCATTGTAAGTACCTTCTTCTCTTACGACATATTCATCGGGAGTACATCCGTAGTCCTCAGCACTAATAATGTATTCGGTGATTTTCTTGGGTTCTCTACCACATCGTTTGCATTGAATCATTGTTTCACCTCGCTTTCATCTCTGTTTCAGTGGACTACTAGTATTTCAAAATTCATAAAATGCGGTCTGGGAAGCCTTGATTCATAAGGCTTCGGAGGTTCAAATTGTTCAGAATTGGCTATGTACGATAGTTAGTACCTGTACGAACAATTAGCATCTCTTACGTATGAAATCGAGTACTTTTTGAGGCAGTTCAGTTCGTCCTGATTCAATGTTTGCTAGTGTGCTTCTAGGGATACCTAGCTTTATTGCAAGTTTTTCCTGTGTGAGCTTCTTTTGTTTCCTATAGGCTTTCAGCTTGGCAATCATATCTTGAGGCTCATATGATTCCTGAAGAACCCCACCACAATGACACCGCAAATACTCAAAGTCATAAAATTGATATTCACTGCTGCACTCAGTACATTTCATGAGATGCTTTATGTCGCTCTCATAATTACTCTGGATTCTTTCGTATTGCTTTTGATTGTAAATATTGCCATCCTCAGTAAACATGACTACTAGCTGGTGATAGTTGCATTGTGGGCACTGGTAATGCCTATCTGTATCACTGGTAAATTGATTGCCACACATTGAGCAAATGAATTTGAATGACTCCATTACGTATCACATTCCTTTTCTTGAATTTATTCGGAAATAAAAAAAGACACCTAACATTTCTGTTAAGTGCCAATGGGAAACATATTTATTTAGTTATTGACTCGATTACCGATGTATGGTATGATATATTTGGATATTTATATTCTATTTCGTTATACCCTTCCTATATAGGACACTTTAAGCACATTTGTTCACATTTATTTCGAATATAAAATAATAATCCTCTATATTTATTATATTTGATTTTGTTATTCTTTCAGATAGTCGCTTAATTAACATTGTAACGGCCGATCTATGATTCCCTAATATTTTTGCAATCTCGCTCTTTGACTTTCCACCTAGAAGCAATTCCAGCACTTTACATTCAGTTTTTGTACAATTATCCATAATTAACTCTAAGCTATCGCCAATGAGCTGCCACCTCTTCTTTTCAATGTATAGTGTTTCTGGATTTCCATTATACGCTTTATTAGTCATCTTCAGAACATCATCAAGTCCTGGCATTATTCTGCCATCAGGATCTATTGTAGTTGCTGCATGACCATAACTAAAACCAAAATGTCTACGTTCTTTCCTATCTAGTGCATTTTCATATCTAATCAACTCACTCATTGAATTTAATTGCTCCATATTTAAACCTTTATAATCATTCAAGTACTTTACATTTAAATCTCTCATTATCATCATCCTCCTATTTTCGGTACAATGTTTAACTTTCAAGCATAATGCACATAGATCAACTAGAATATTTCATTAGTACAACTGTGGATTTAAAATTCACAGTTTATTTAATGTTCATCTCTAGGACTGCTATGAATCCTAAAATAAGGCACTAGCATAGGTGCTAAGGATAATACATAATCTTGTATGTTGTATCGTTATTACAATACAAATACTTCGTGTCCATATGTAGAATAAGCAAGCCTGACAAGGCGTAGCGTTTCTTACATATGCGTGAACCGAGGTGAACGAACCTACTAAGCATCAACCATAGATTCCATAGTTGTACATAACATCTATTGGCTTTACCATTTATAGGATTGTACAATGATTACTTATGAATTTATGTTAGCTATGGATTGTACTATAGGAAGAACGGAAAACGAACCACAATCCGTATATGTGGTAGCGAACTGCGCTAAAGGGCTGGCTACGATTAAGGATTACGAACATACAATAAGATTATGATTAAGTACTATCTTTAGGTATCCTCAGTCCCTTAGTTCCCATAGCCACCTTAAATTCTCATTGTATTACTGTGTATCGGTTTCACAGATGAGCAATGTTTATATTAAAGTTACTATGGAAGCTAAGTACCTGCTTTAGAATAGCTTAAGTATTATGCTACTCAGATTATTTCCCAAGATTTCTATGATATTTCCATTGAGTCCTATGCATACCTTTACTTAATACCTACACCCCTTAAGACCTTATAAATCAAGGGTTCTCTGAGCAAAATCTTAGGTTCAATCTAAGATTTATTTATGCTGCTGTTTTATTTCCCAAGTTATAGTCTATGGATATCTCATCGTTTAGCCACTGTTTCAGCAAAGTTCTCATTCGCCTACTGGGTATGTACAGGTTGATTTCTTTGTTCTCTCTGATTGCAGACCGCCATAGAAACTGCAGCAATTCCGAGAGTGACCAAATGTCTTCGTTAATGGCTATGTCATGCTGAGACTTGAAATAGTTGTTTTTCAGTGCTGTTTGATAGTAGCGGTTAACAATGTATGAAATAAAAGTACGATCTTTGTATTTGTTAGTTGCTCTGGCATTGCAAGCTAGATGACCTCTGCTGTATCCATTGCCTTTAATAGCATCCTCGTAGGCATTGAATGTCGTCCATATGATTTCGCTAGTTTTTGCATTATTGATGTCCTTGAAATAATTCCTGACGTTATTCCTAAGTACAGCAATTTTAGGCCTGTTACCTCTTTTTTCATACCAACTCTTTGACAAGGCAAATTCACTAGCTCCAATATCATTAAGTTTTCCCTCGTAAATATTAACGAGTGACTTTAAATGCTTGCCAGTGATAACTCCATCATGCTCCACCAATGAATACCCGTCTGATTGATTCCCAGCAACCTTGTAATATTCATAGTCCATGCTGTGAATGTCGAAGTAATACCTTTGGATTTGTGCTGGGAATAGATATGTGAGAACATAAACATCCTGGAATAAGCTGAATATGTTGCAGGGGAATGTCCATACAAACATTGAATCACCACAGACATAAACATTGTCATTCAGTGCTTGAATCATAATATCAGAGAACCTACCAGAATAATCCATTTTGTGCCATACGAGTTTATTGTTTTCTATGGACGCATAGCTTTCCAAGATTAATTCAATGTCATGCTTGTTGATTTCTATCTCTGCAATAACATCGGCAACCTCATCCATAATCAAAGTATATTTCTGAGACTCAAGGAGACTTATGATTTCTTCGTCACATAGTTTAAAGCATTCATGAGTTGCTACAATGTTCTTCCCTCGCTCTAACTGAAGTTTAAAATCATTGAACTTCCTACCTTCCTTAGCAAACTTGAAATTCAGCTTTGGACACTGTGGAATAATCCTGTTTTCAATTTCGTCGTTGTACGGAGTTATATAGATGAACCTTTGGTCTGCATGGGCGTTCATGTAAGCTATTGCCCACTGAGTTTTACCACTGCCCATTATTGAATCTACTATTTTAATCATTGAATCACTCCTTTGTATTAAAGGTGATTTGTACACACCTTTTATTCATCTGAGTCATAGATTATTTACGAGCGAACCGTGTCACCAATAGTGATTTACATAGGTTCCTCCCTACTGCTTCAGTTTAAAATCTTCGCATTCATATGTGACTCTGCAAATTCATCGAAATCCTCAAGCTGACCACTGCTGTCCAGGTATGCATACAGCAGTTCTATGAGCCTGTTGCTATGCCGCTGTTCCGCGCTTAGTTCTAAGACATTCTTCGAGAATATAATGATTAGCTCCTCATTCAATGCATATATGCGACTAACCACCGGATTATCTTTGCCTGACTGAATAATCTGCTGTACTTCATCGCTTATCTCCATGATTCTCTTGGCTGTTGGATTTGTATATTGTTGTTCCATTATTTCACCACCGTTTCAGCATTCATTATCTCTGCTACCTGCGAACCCGTGAGCGTCTTATGTTCCATCAAAGCATTAGCCACCGCTTTGATCTGCTGTTGTGCCAAAGGTGTCCTAAATAAGTCCCATGCCATTTTAGTAGCAATATTGCTGCGTTCTTTCCCTTGACCATCATTAAGTTCATCGAAAATCTTTTCTGCTTCTTCGAAATCTGTTTTCCCCCTAGTTCCCAAGAGATTAGTGCCTAATAAAAGAGATTCTGCTGCAGTACCAGCCAATAATACCAAAACCTCTTTTAATCGTCTTATACCCTTCATTTCATTAGGTTCATTTTTATCAAAAATCTCTTCACCATTACGGCATTCCCCCAGTGCCTTGCCGCTAGGTACAATAGTCACATACTCTACCTTTCTTCCGTATATCACCGACATTACCGCATGGCCTGCTTCATGAACTGCTATAGAATATTCATTAAATTGTTCCATATGTAAACCTCCTATTATTCATTATTTAATGCAAAGGCAAGGATTTTACACCCTGCCCACTATCTATTTCCTTACTTCACCCTCTTCAGCAATGCTTGAGCAGGTTCCACCGTTTGAACTTCTCCATATCTATCATAGGATACATTGTAACGCCGTATTGGCTTGCCTAGTGACAACAGGAAATCATCGAACCCACCATCGAGCTGTTTCTTGATCTTCGGCTCTGATCTCATGTAATCAAACGTTGACTGTCCAAAGAGTGCCACTGTATCCCCTGCCCACCATGACATTAAAAGATGTTCGATGATATTTCCCCTAGTACAACCTTCTGCAACATCTTTCATATCTTTGTATGATACATTGAATAGACTTCTAATATCATCATTGGTAAACAGATTACCCCAAATAGGAGTTAGGCTGACAATGGCTTTGCCTATGGAGTTTATGCAATTCTGATACGCTTCTTTCAACTCATCATAGGTATTAATGCCATCTATGATATCTGTGGAGTCCATGCCAGCTTCCTCTACTTCCTTTAGTGCTGCTATAGCTTTCTTTTTTGAGATTGATAAGTCGCGGAGCTTATCATTGTATCGTTTTAGTTCTTGCTTTTGTCGAACAATAAACGAAGCCCATACTCGCTTTCCTATCGCTTGTTGTTCTTCTATAGGTAGTTTGGAATATTCTTCGGTTTGCATATATTCAGTCATACGATCCATGTAGGACTGCTTTTTAGGTACTAGTTTTAACATCGTCATTCCTCCTGTATTTTAGAGTGTTTGGCAAGGAATAAATCCCCACCCACCCATCTACATATCATTAAAATCACTTAGGTTAATGCTGAACACCGATCTGTTTTATGAACGCTTTGCATACAGTATCTTCCGCCATATCCTTGCCATCATTTATACACTGCATCGCATGACCAATGACATCAAAACACTCCACAGCTTCCCTTAATTCCAAGAACATTTTGTAAGCGTTGGCAACAAGTTTAGCATGAGTGATGCTTTTGCCAGATTCAAAGTTGCTAATCTTAGAGGCTGAGACACCTAAAGCTATAGCCACTGATTCCTGTGAGAGTCCTTTGCCTATACGCAACGCTCTGTAATGTTTTCCTGTTTTTAACCACTCGTCTTGATGTGCAAGGATGAACCGTTCCTTGGCTTTCTCAAAATGTTCTTTAGACTCCTCTCGCAACGCTAAAGCTGCTTTGTGAGATTCTATTTGGGCTGCCATGTCATCTAATTGTTCTATGGTTAACGTTGTCTGTTTCATTGTTATTACCTCCGATTGCTAGGCGAAGAGGTAAGTCCCTTAACTCCCTCTAGCCTGCTCGAGTCTTGTCCTATCTTTAGTTAGCACAATTGGCTTCGTAAAACATTAAAGCTGCATTGACAAACCCTACTTTGTAAAATTCTTTGATACAAGTATCTTCACGGTCATTCATTGCTTCATTGAATTCATAGAAGTCCTTATGTAATTCGGCTGGCATTTTAGCCTTTAGAGCATCGTACAGCTCCGCGGCTTTGTCAGACGCCCTTTGCTGATCTTCAGAGTTAGATTCAAAGGTGCACTTTATGTATGATTGCTCCGCTGACTGTCCAGCGAGATTTGCAATGATGGCTTTGGTTCTGGGATCGGCACACACTGCAACCTCAGTATTGGAGAGGATAATCTTTTGATTGGCAGAGATTAACAATCGGGTTATTAACTCTGCCACATTGCTGTCCAGTGTGTCCTCATTGATAAGCTCCATTAGACCCTGTATTCTGATGATGTTCTCCGCATATTCTACAGCTATATTGTTTTTCATTGTTATACCGCCTTTTCATAATTTATTTTATGCTAACAGACCACTAGCCCACTGTTCGAGAGACTTCCTGTTGATTCTATAGTGCCTTCCTATGCGTTTAACTACAACAGGAAAATCCTTAGACTTCACAAGAGAATAAGCCTGTGAAATATTAACACCTAAGTACTGTGACACCTCTTCTACTGTATAAAAAGCTGCTTCCATAAACTCACCACCTTAAAATTATGTATAACTTTCATGTATTTGGGTATAATATCGGTAATGTGGTAAAATGTACTTGCATTTCATAAAAGGATAAGGTATAATAGGCACATGTAATATAATAGAAGGCGACAAGAAAGACACTGGCTCTTAGATACATTTATTCAGAATGTGCCTATAGTCAATTCTTGAGACTTATATGAATTTTTACATAGCGAATAAGCATATCCCAGTAGTATTGTTTTACCAGAACAACACTACCAACACAAGTACATAACTAAATAGACCCACGTAAACACAAGCTACTATTTTACCAGAATAGTGGCTTTTTTCTTTGTCTTTGGGTAGATATAAAGCCATTGACACTCATTCGATAAACGAAGTGCTGTTCTGCATCTCCTTCGCCTCCTTTCATTGTTCCGGTATTTAATGGTTAATTTCAGTATTGGAATATATCCCACAACAGTTGTCCAATCTTCAATAAATTGAGGTTTTCCTGAGTTCTTCTGATCTCTGCAATATCTTCCTCAGAAACTCCATTCTTATCCCTGATAGTTTCCATGAGCTTATTAAGTTTCGCGGTTTCTTCCTTGTGCTTAGTCCAGTAGAACCCTTCGTGCGCTTCTGGATCGCTGGCAATAATACGGTTATGGCCTTCTCTCTCGTAAACAACCTCATCACCTACCCATGGATATGGGAAACGTCTGTCTAAAGCAATTTGGCATTGTTCTCCGTAGTTATCTAGGGCTGATATCGGTTGCCTTTGACGTTCTTCTAACTGCTTCTCATATTCTTCTGGATATAACTCTTTTAAAAGTCCATCTGATTCAGTTATTCCCTCGTTATGACAAATAAAGATAAAGACCCCTTCAGGGAACATCTTTTTCAGATTATCTTTTGTGATCGTCCATGTATTGCCGACTTTCTGCCCATCTAATTTACCATCCGTGAGCCATGTTGCGATAACAGATTCTTCCACATTCAGTATCTTAGCCAACTCTAGAACTGTATACTGATCTTCCTCCTTCCTCTTTAATTTAAAGTCCTGTAAACTATCATGACTAATACGCCATTGATTGGAAATTTTCTTGCCTTCAAGATATCCATCTCTCAACCAATTTCGCACAGTCCGAGGGCGTACTATTAATATTTCAGCTATTTGCTCTGGCGTGTAGTATTTATCCATGATTACCCTCCTCTGATTATCTATATTCTTATATTATACCACAAACGCACATTTGTCAACACTTTAATACCAGAATGGTCGTTTATGTACGTTTACACTGCAGGAAAATTATGATGTTACAGAAACATTGCAGAAACACTGCCTTTTAGACGACAAAAAACGGCTCTAGATTTCTCTAGAACCGTGTGTTTACAATGGTGTGCCTGGAGCGATTCGAACGCCCGACCCACGCCTTAGAAGGGCGTTGCTCTATCCAGCTGAGCTACAAGCACATACAATTTTTGAAAAAATGGAGCGGGTGAAGGGAATCGAACCCTCG
>Ga0316613_10001160_pt1 | contig 18285 bp, 17 predicted proteins | sample OWC_soil_day10_C_2_FD_207647 | JGI IMG/M metagenome (GOLD analysis project Ga0316613, IMG submission 207647) | Wetland soil microbial communities from Old Woman Creek delta, Ohio, United States - OWC_soil_day10_CT_b | ecosystem: Environmental > Terrestrial > Soil > Wetlands | place: USA: Ohio...
TTTAACCTTTTGGGATTCCCCCTTCTTAGCTACTACTATCACATCATCCGTTTCCACCACTAGCAAATCCTCAAGGCCAATTCCAGCTATCAAACGACTGCGTCCTAACATGAGTGTATTTGTACAATCAATAGGAATGCAGTCTCCTTTAACGGCATTCCCATTCTGATCCTTATCTAATACATCATAAATAGCATCCCAGGAACCAATATCATTCCAATAAGCTAATAACGAAATCGTCACTACTTTATCCGATTTTTCCGCCACCGCATAGTCAATTGAAATATTGGGCATGTTTTCAAACTGGGCTAATGCATCGCCATAGTTAGTAGATGCTAATTGATAAATCTCAGGTTGATGGGTAGAAAACTCTCTCATGATTTGTCCCATAGTAACTGCAAACATTCCTGAATTCCAATAATATCGCCCTGCTGCTACATATTCTTCAGCTACTTCCTGACTAGGTTTTTCTTTAAAGGATTTCACAGCAAAACCATATCCACACGCCTCACCAGCTTCAATATACCCATACCCAATCTCAGGTTTATCAGGCTTTATGCTAAAGGTGACGATATTATCCTGCTGGGCCATTTCTTCAGCCTGCTTTACAGACTTGATAAAAAGATCATTTTTACGAATAATATGATCAGAAGGCGTCACAAACATGACTTCATCTTCCCCCGCACCCAATTCATCAATACAGTACCTTGCCGCCAATGCAATGGCTGGAGCTGTATTACGCCCTACAGGTTCCAATAAAATATGGGCGCACATCGCCCCACAAGCAGCTAACTCTGCTTTAACATGATGAATATATTCCTGATTAGTCACAATCACCATATCTGCCACCTTGGCTACAGGCATAAAACGAGTAACTGTCTGCGCCAATAAGGATTGCTCAACCCCAAGCTTCATAAATTGCTTAGGAAAACAGGTGCGAGATAATGGGAATAAACGTGTACCTCCACCACCTGCTAGAATTATAATTTTCAATGAAACGTCTCCTCTCGGTATTCGTTTTATATCATGAACAAGGTTACTAACATTCCTGGTTATTTATCGCGTTCTAGTAAGTTTATTTCAGCCGTATTTTGTGACGTATCAGCCAGCAAGAGTACGGAGCCATTCGGAATGTACGGACTGAGTATCAGATATTTTAGCAATATCTTCTTTAGTGGCTGTTCGTTCAAGTAGGGCAATCACATCTTTTTGTTGTTCTACGATAATTTTTTCAACAACCTCTTTAGTGATCATAGTGTCCTTATAATTAATTCTTTACGAGTATCTAGATATTCTGGTTTCGAAATGTACACTAATACAATTCCCCTAATTTGCAAAAACTCTTGAATCTGCGTTTCGTAATTATCATCCAATTTACAATCTTCCATAACGTCCATGCATGCCTCTTGACTAAATTCCATATGAAATCTTCTGAACCTCTCTATCGCTACATTATGGTTTTCAGAAAACATATTTATAATTTCCGCAAACTCTGGTAAGTAGCTATCTCCAGTTCCCCTCAAATATCCTGAACAGCTACTCCAAGGATACGTTTCCGTCTTACCAATCCCTGCCTTCTCTGGATTCTGATGCGCATATCGAATGACAGTAAGCAAATAACTATCACTTTCAACGTTTTCACTTTTGTACCAATCTTGAAACAAATGTCCAAATCGTTTATATTTTCGATTAAAGTAGCCCACATAGCTCATCATAATCCTTCTCATAATCTGGGGATATACTATCGCTAGCTTCTTTAATTACCAGATGGGCATGATTATTCATCAAACATATGAATAAATATAATAGCTTTCACATCGCTTAATTTACGTCTCTTTTTTAAGCCATTAATACTACGACTTGTTTGCTATAACTTATTGTTAGTCATACTCCCCAGTATCCTTATTATAATAAGGACTCTCGCCAATAGTTCTATGAGCATCTAGCCAATTAACAACCCCCTGATTACTAACACATTCGCCTTTTAATATTGCTAAAACCAAATCATGAGTTAATACGGTATTGAAGGGCTGCCCATAAGTAATTCCTTGATTTTGTCCCGACATTCTTACAATAAAAGGTACTCGATGGTCAATTTTACCATCAAACTTTTCTGACTTTCTCCACCAATGGTCTGATGATATTATCAGAGTAGTATTCTCCCACACACCAGCTTCTTCCATGCCACTGCGCAGCTCACCTAAAGTCTTATCCGCTAAATTCAACTGAGCTAAATATCCTTTAATCGGATCAGCCATCATTGTAAAAGATTCTTTATCTTGATCATAAATAAATGGCGCATGAGGAACAGGAATATGAACAAATATAAATTGAAAGTTATTTGATGTCACTATTCTCTTAGCATCATTTAATACGTTTTGGTATGCTTCTATATGTTGTTCCCGGCTAATAAAAGGAACTAAAATCTTTATTTGTTCACACATATTCTCATAAATTGTATCTCGGACAACAATATCGCTATATATTCCACCTTGATACCACGACGAATAGCCTACATGATTGCCCACTATTCTTGAATAGGGATGATACCATCCAACAACTGCGCTATTGATCCCCATATTTTCAGCAATTGAGAAAACATTAGATTGTAGCTTCCAGTCAACATTAGCCTCAGCATCATCAAACCTTATTAATAATTCATCATATCCAATATTTTTAGCTTCAGCAACCAACTTCCCTGTTAATAAAGAAGGAAGAGATAGCAATGTTTCTCCATTAGGCGGAAATGCATGAACGGCAGATACAGATTCTTTAGATAATTGATCAAATTCAGGCATCCTCACAGTAGAAGGACGTTCAAAAAAACTCAACCGTGCATCCATTTCATCAAAAATCAGCCAAACTACACGAGGCGATGATTTATGTCCTAGCTGATTTGAAGTCCTTATTAGATATGAATCTTTTTTATCTATATGAGCAAGAGCCCAAACCGTCTGCCCAAAAGTCACTATCACAAAAGGACTGGTCACCAAAGCAATAATCAGCAGTATTTGTAATACTAACTTATATCTGTAAAACATATATAATGCTATTACCATACCAATACTTACTATGAATACCAATGATCTGGTTTCACCAAAATTCATAATTAAACTTGTAAGGATATTCTTTATATATTGTTCTCCAAGAAAATATAAAGGTAGCATTATTAATAACAATATTAATAATAAGGCTCCGCTATTGATAAATACGTTATTATAAAATCGCTTTGTCAATCTTATTATAAAAAAAAGAACTACTGATAAACACACCACATTCAATATTATTGCTAAATAGCTTGTAATTCCTGGAAAATCCTGCATAAAATAAGTATATTTTTCATCTATATAAAATAAATTTACCCAAGTACGCAAAAATACTATATTAGCCAATGAAAGAGCTATGATATAGTCTTTAACCATTCGAATTTCCTTTCTTACATAAAATATATAAACAGCGTTTACTCCCAGAAATCAACATAGAATCAACTATATCAAATTGCCGCTGGCACGCTTCTATAAATATTTCAGGTGTCAAATAATTATAAAGTTCCTCACGCCCGCGTGTTAATATCTTAAACATAGAATCTTCCGGATCAACATATTCAACAACCAGATATTTAGTAGTTAACTTAGCAGCTAAATCTACAATCTTCTCCAATGGTATACGTTCACTAACCAATAAATGATGTATCACCGCCAACATGAAGACAGTATCAAAATAACCTTCAGCACGCTCTATAAAAGATAAATATTCCGTATTCCCCCATCCCATTGATGGTGTTGGTCGGGTAATGTTTACATGTAGCGGCAAAATATCTAACTTTTCCTCATAAGCCTGCTGCCACACTCTACCAACTACTACAGGATCATAGTCTATGGCAACTACACTTGCACCATGACGTGCCGCTAAAAAGGTAAAGTAGCCAGTATTACAACCAATATCCAGTACTCTTTGAGGGTTATATTCTTGTAAAAACTGCTTAATAAAATCACTTTTTGCTGATATCTGTTCAGGCAAATAATTATTATTTACCTGCATATAATCAGACCATACTGATTTTCGATCATTTTCTGGCAACAATTTCATTAATGATTTTTTTAACCTATTTAATAATGATTGATAAATAAATTTTGTCTTTTCGTGATTAGACATCATTTTTTTATGATACAACTCTTCATTTTTAGCTTTTTTTGAATTTGCCAACCATTTAGGTATGGAAATCATTGTTAAAAATGGTGGTAGTAGCTTTTGCGTAAAACTACATAATTGGTACACATCATCTGGTTCTAGCCCATCGCGATGATTAAGCAACGAATCAGCAATAGATATACCAAAATACTTATTTACTAATAGTGGTAAATAAAACATACGAATAAATTGAGCATAAGCCAGCCATGTATAATCTCCCTGCTCGCGCTTTTCAAACGACAGTACATCAATAAATATAGGATTAGTCCCTCTAAACAACACATTATATGGTGAAGCATCTTTTATACCTAAATTATATTCATCACTCTCTACTGCTATATCAATTGTCAAAATCCCAGCTGCATATAACATTTCTATCGGCCACTCATAAGGATAACTGATAAAAGGTACTTTTTCATGCTCAACAATAAGCCCCTTGTTATGCTGAGAATCACTGTTAAAATAATCACGAAAATCTTCATCTTGTTCCAACAAACTATCAGCTTGATGTTTATCAAGTATGTTGGTATTAATTAGTCTTTGTTCTGCAATAAGTTTTTGACTAAAATCACTAGTAAAAAATTCATAATAAAAAGGTACCCCTTTTTCTGTGACTATTCGCAAAACATGCTTATCGTTAATATATACACGTCCATCAGGATCCCGAAATGAATTAATTTTCATAATATTAATCCTCATCCGTTCTTTTTGAAAAAAGACTTAAAACTATTTTTTTAATCTTTCGTAAATAAAACAGCATACCAAAAAATGCAGCTAAAATAAATTGCCAAATTAGCGATCCTGTTCCCGGGTCTACATAAGCATGAGCTACAGGGGTAATAAACACTAACATCCACAAAGTTATACCAATAATTTCAAAAAAATTGTTCTTTTTCATACGCTATTACACCTCGCCGTACCTTCCTCAAGCTATTTGAAACTCAAATTGTATCGTTCTGATAACGGAATTGAAAAAACAGACAAAAGGAATTATTGTCATTATCGTATTACTTCACTTCCTCAGCTTTAGCAATAGACTGACAGTATGCATTATCTATTGTAATCAACTACCTCCCATTAAGTTATCCCCCTGCTTGTATCCAAACATATCCTTCGAGGCAATGCTGATAACTACCATAGTAAGCCCCCCCTAGTTTCTCATGCAATAAATAGAATCCTCAATATATCGCGACATTACATAGCCATATGCTTTCTAAACCATGCATACGTTTGTTCAATTCCATTGTAAATATCAGTTTTTGCCTTCCATCCGAGACCACTCAATTTACTTACATCAAGTCTCTTCACCGGCGTACCATCTGGCTTGCTAGCATCATATACAATTTCGCCCTTAAACCCAGTGACATCAGCTATCATACCTGACAACTCAGCAATTGTCACATCACTACCTGTACCAATGTTAACAATCTCACTATTACTATAATTCTTCATCAAGAAGAAACATGCATCTGCCAAATCATCTACATACAAAAACTCACGCCGTGGCTTACCACTGCCCCAAACTGTAACAAACTTGCTACCTCCTTTTTTCGCCTCATAAAACTTACGAAGTAAAGCAGGAAGAACATGTGAATTTTCTAAATCAAAATTATCATTAATACCGTATAAATTAGTTGGCATAACGGAGATAAAATCATCACCATACTGCTTACGATACGCCTGACACATTTTAATCCCAGCAATCTTAGCTATAGCATACGACTCATTCGTTGGCTCTAGTGCTCCAGTCAATAGATACTCTTCTTTCAATGGTTGTGGTGCAAACTTCGGATAAATACATGAGCTACCTAAAAACATCAACTTACGTACCCCACACTGGTGTGACGCCTGAATTACATTATTTTGGATCAGCATGTTATCATAAATAAAATCAGCAGGATAGGCATTATTAGCATAAATTCCACCCACCTTGGCAGCTGCTAAAAAAACATATTCTGGACGCTCTGCACGGAAAAATTCATTCACTAGCACCTGACTGCGCAAATCAAGCTGTTGACTTGTCTTCGCAATAATATTGGTATATCCTTCAGCCTGCAGTTTACGAATAATGGCCGATCCAACCAATCCCCGACTACCTGCCACATAAATCTTAGCATTGATATCCACTAGTATCCCTCCTGATATTTAAAAAACCACGGCTGTAAACTATTCATTAAAAGAGTTTACATGATAACCATGTTCTTTACACAATACATCACGTTCAGCTGCTTTCAAGTCTTCCTTCACCATCATACAAACAAGTTCTTTTAATGTAGTCTTAGGTGTCCATCCCAGCTTTTCTTTAGCCTTAGTCGGATCACCCAGCAATAATTCCACTTCTGTAGGACGGAAATAACGAGGATCCACCTGCACTAACACATCACCTGTAGCCGCATCTAATCCTTTTTCATCAATACCGCTTCCCTGCCATATAATATCAATTGCAACATGTTTAAATGCAAATGCAACAAATTCCCGAACCGTATGCATTTCGCCTGTAGCAATTACGAAATCCTCTGCTTGTTCTTGCTGTAACATCATCCACATAGCTTTTACATAATCTCCAGCATAACCCCAATCGCGTTTAGAATCTAAGTTACCCAAATACAAATTTTTCTGCAATCCCAACTTAACACGAGCAACCGCGCGAGTAATTTTGCGCGTAACAAAGGTTTCGCCACGAATCGGTGACTCATGGTTAAATAAAATACCATTACATGCATATATGCCGTAAGCTTCACGATAGTTCACCGTAATCCAGTATCCATACATTTTAGCTACTGCATAAGGGCTCCGTGGATAAAATGGAGTTGTCTCTTTTTGTGGAGTTTCTTGGACTAGGCCGTATAATTCACTGGTTGATGCTTGATAAAACTTTGTTTTCTTTTCTAATCCAAGAATTCGAATGGCTTCCAAAATACGCAATGTGCCAATCCCATCAGCATTAGCGGTGTATTCCGGTGTTTCAAAAGACACCTGTACGTGACTCATTGCAGCCAGATTATAAATTTCGTCAGGCTGAACCTGTTGAATAATTCTAATCAAATTCGTTGAATCAGTCAGATCACCATAATGTAAAAAGAAATTTACATTATCTTCATGGACATCTTTGTACAAATGGTCAATTCTATCTGTATTAAACATCGAACTGCGACGTTTAACCCCATGAACAATATATCCCTTTTTCAATAAGAATTCAGCCAAATAAGCTCCATCTTGTCCAGTTATACCTGTAATCAATGCTATCCTTTTCATAAGAAATTCCTCTCTTGCTATAAGCCTTTATTTTTTATTTGATCCAGTACGTCTTATTCATGCTGAATATTAACTTTAATTTATTAGAAAACAAATTTTCTAATACCCCTAGACGATACCCTATAAATTTAAATATAGTGCGTGTAATAGACGACGGAATTAAGTGGATATTGCCTGTCTTGATCAAATATGTTAACTCTGATCGTATAAAGCGAATCCCCTCACCCTCTGCATTGCCAAATTTTTCTCGTAACCATGATTCACGGGAGTGAAAAACACCAATATCAAAATAACGTTGAAATTCCTGTAGTAATGTATAATCATGGGAATGATAAACCTTAGCATCCGAATTGTAAAAAACTTGATAACCTTTTAATATTAACTTGGCCGCAACGTATGTATCTTCCCCCAAAATAACGCCTGTAGGAAAACCACCAATTTCCTGCAAAGCGAAACACCGATAGGCGGAAAAAGAGTTCGATATAAAAGCTGTCTTAATGCCAAACTGAGATATACCTTCAAAGGTTTGGTCTCTAGATTTCTCAGTGTAGTTGAAAAGTCGTGCATGTGCGCCTAAAGGCTTAGCATGGCTATGTGGAATCTGTCTCCCATAAGTCGCGCAAACATTATCATCTTTAAAACATTCTATAAGTGTTGCTATGGAGCTATCATCTACCAAAACAGCATCCTGGGTCATAAATACTACAATATCTGTATCTGCAGCAAAATCTAATGCCTTTTGTCGTGTTGCACCATGATCAAAGTCTTTTTTTTTAATTTGAAGAATTTCCCAATGATATTTTCGGGCAATTTCGACGGTATTATCAGTTGATTCAGAATCGATTATGATTCTTCTTTTAATTTCACACTTTTGATTATTAATTGAATCGAGCAAACGCGCTAGATTATTTCCGCCATTCCTAGTAGGTATAATAATCGCTAAAGTCACTATAACACACCTCTTAAATAATATTCGGCAATGTAGATTTATCAAACTATGCTTATAGAATTTTTCTTACAAATAGCATAGGCAATAAAGTAATTGTTAATGAAATAACAGCTTGTTCAAACATACCTATATCCAAATAAAATAGCGGTAATGCCGCAAGGTACTGGCACAAAACAAAAAGCTTAAATGTATTATTTACATTTTTATATGCCATTACTTTGTTTATAGCTAAACTCAAACTCCCATAAACTCCTCCAAATAGTAATGACACCATTAAAGCCACTGGAAAATTTCCTTGAGTTAAAGTTAACAATAATATTGGAAGATGTGGGTTAGGTCCATATCCTTCCACATCTCGCCCCATTAATCCATATAATTCAGCTCCAAGGGGGTATTCATAACCTTGGAGTCCTATCATTTTAAGAAAAGGATGAAATATATATCCGAAAAAATCATATTTTCCATAAAGATTTTGGTAATCTCCAAAAACATATGAATAATTATAAATATCCCCTGCATTGAGAATTCTGCTCAATAATGTATAATACGCAATATCAGCATCACCTCTCCAAAAAAGCAACACACAAAATGCACTAACAATAATTAATATGATTCCTGTAACTGAGGCAAGAAACTGCTTTATTCTTGACTGGCTTACTGTCTCACTACAAGACATTTTAATTCCATAAAAAAATGCATATAAAAAAACAAAGCTAGTTAAAAAGCTTTTAGATCCTGATAAAAAGCCAAGTAACCCATATACGACTAAGGCTAAAGGAATATATGATTTCTTTTTTGTTAAAGCCAAATACAGAAAACTACTAACCAGAAAATAGGTACTAAATCCATTCTTTAGCACATCAAGAATCCTATTATTCTTAGCTAGCAAAATTCTTTCATCAGCTATACTTACACTAAGCATTTGAATTGAAAAATATGCATATAATAAAATAGCAACAACTGCGGAAAAATATATTAACCGCAAATCACGCGTCGAAAAGTTGTTTGCTAACTCCTGTATCGATCTAGCCATAGCTTTCCTTTTAAAAAATAAGCTTAATATATAAATACCAGCGTAGAATGCAAAAGTCAAACAAAATACTTTTAAGAGTTCTTCTAAAATCACTTGTTCTTGCCGATATAGAAAAAATATATCCGTTAGCGAAATAGAAATCATAATATTTGTAATACTAGCTGGATCTAAAATATTATATACATATTTCTTCGATAGTATAGTAATAATGAAATATATGAAAAAGAACGCTGATAAGAACAAAGGAAGATTTTCAAGAATATCATTAAGCATTAAATATACATCTCCCTTAATACAATCTCATTAATTGAAGCATTTTCTTCGTGCAATATTTGAAAATAGAATAACAAGAAAAAATCCAAAATAATATACAGGGATAATATTTTTTACGAATTTTGATTTCTTCTTGATATCCTCGCCAGCGTACCTGTCTTGATATACCATCATCTTTACAAAAAGCAATCGTTCTATTAATTTTAATATAATTATAATTGTTGTTTGTAATATATAAATTCAGATCATAATCACCTAAAATTTTAAGTTGTTTATTATAACGAAACGTGTTGAATAAAAAGCTATTATAGAATGCTCCTTGATGATGCACTGTGTTAGTGAACAATATCCTCCAATTAATGCGACTCCGAAAACATCGGCCTTCGTCATAGCAAACGTCACCAAATGCTAAAGCGATGGACGAATCAAGCTTATTAACTATATCAGATAGAACATTTTCGCCTGCCAAACAGTCGTCACTGCCTAAAAAATACAACCATTCCCCTGAAGCTCTATCAATGCCTTTATTCATGGCATCATATATACCTTCGTCCTTTTCACTAACCCAACAAGTAATAAAGTCCTCATATCGTTTGATCATTTCAATTGTTCGGTCATTCGATCCACCATCAATTATAATATATTCATAGTTGTCATATGTCTGGTTAATGACACTAGTAATACTTTCTTCAATGTCCTTTTCAGCATTATAACAAACTGTAATAATTGTAATCCTAGGTCTATAATTATATACTTGTTCCTGATTTACACTACTATGCAGTTGCATCTTTACCTCGGCTTTCTAAGATGTTAAAATCTTCCTAAACTTTTATCCATGATTTACTTTTCTCTAAAGTCATAATCTTCCTTGTAGAGCAATCTTATTTTATGCACACTCTGCCGGAGGTTATCGGAAGAATGTACTATATATGATAGGTTTTAATCCCTAACACCTGTTGATCTTCGTCAACTTTTTCCTTAAATAGTATTGCTTTCACACTTATCTTGCATTGCATGTTGTTAGCTTTTCCTTGCAGTTTTGTCGATAATTGTGGTCCGCTTAATCGAATATCAAGCTAAATTTTATTATTAAAGATTAATCTATTAATAGCTTTTCTCGATTTTATTTTGAATACATTAATGACCACTTTTAATAATATCCATGAATTAAATTTTTTAGTTTCAGTTAAGTATTGTCGCGTAAATTCTCCATATGCGATTATATTTATATTTTTTTTACACTCAAATAACCATCCATTTATCAACAATTTATCTAATAATTTATTATGTATAGAATCTTTAACAAACCATATTTTAGCCTGCAAATAACATTTCTGTAAATAACCAGTTTTATCACTTATCGTAATTGATCCTAGATGACTTCTAAAATATACTAATGTATCATTGACATAACCAATATTTTTATAATTATTTGCAGTTAAAAGAAATAGCAATAAATCTGGGCCAGCACCATGTTTGTCGAAGTCAGTTATAGTTGGTGATGATATTTTAAAATATAAATTTTTTCTTAAATCATGCATCCAGAATAATGCACATCCAGGGGAAACAGGTAAAGAATCACCCAAAACACAATCTTTTATATATTCTTTAGTTGGAATTATACTAGTATTTTGCCGATATCTATAAAACGAATATCCTTTCCATTCTTCTTCAGCTATACAGACCGTAGAAAAAACAAAAGCAACTGAATATTTCTCTATTATTGGTATAGTTTTCTCCAGATACTGCGGATGTATTAAATCATCCGAAAAGATAATTTTACCATACTGTCCTCTTGCTTCGTCTATACATCTTTGCCAATTACGTACTGGACCAATATTTTGTTCGTTCCTAAAAATACGCACTCGTGAATCTTTTTGAACATACTCTTGACAAACTCTCCAAGTGTCATCAGTACTCGCATTATCAACAACAACAACTTCAATATCTGTTATCGTTTGTTCTAGTGCTGATTGAATACATGCCCCTATTAACTTTTCACGATTATATACCGGAATTAGAATACTAACTAATGGTTTAGCCATATGATAACAATCCCATCTTTCTTTAGTAACGTAGGTTTCTTAACTTTTATTACTTAATTTTATTCCCTTTCAGAATATAGTAAGTTTGTACAGGACCTATTATAGAAAATAAGATTAATGAAATACTTGTCCCTAATATAACTCCACTACTTCCCATATTTAATTCTTTTGCAAAATATATTGAAATCGGTATATTGATCAATGCTCCAATTATCGCTAAATACATTTGTATTGTTACTTTACTGATTCCGTTCAAAAAGTACGCATATATATTATTCCAACATGAAATAATTGTATAAAGTGCCATAAATTCTATTAAATATGGTGGAAAGCTAATGTTATCGCCAATCCATACCTTAACTATCTTTTGTGAAAATAAAGCTATACCTAAAGCACAAAGTATTGTCGGAACCATCAATAAGTTGAGTTTCTGTAATGTTCTCTTGATCCATACTATATCATTTTTTTGATATGCCTCTGTATATGCAGACCATAATGGAGTAAGTAATATGGCATGTGCCATGGAAATTACACCAAAAAGCCTAAACGCAATATTATATGCTGTAACATGCTCTGGCCCAAGAACTTGGGTAATAATTATATTAGCCGTGGAGAATATTATTATTACCGCTATTTGCACAATAAAAAACTTTATACCTAAATTACCAATATCTTTTATCTTAGTTTTATCAATATACTTTATAGATGGTACAGTCTCATTATATGTGTAAAAGCAATAGACAGTAAGTAATATATTCGTTAAAAGAGTTGCTATACTATAACTTATTCCTAAATATACTAAACTCCCTGATGTAGAATTAATTAAAATATACACTAATACTATTGCCAAACAATTATTTATTAATTGCCCCAAACCTACTATTGCAGATTTTTGATATGCATAAAAAACTTGGTTAATCAATGATAATATAAAATTACATAGAAAAAAGCTACTAACAACCAACACTAGCTTTACTAATTCATGGTTATCAATAATGCTAGTATTAAAGACTTTTGTCCAATTTATCAATGGAACACCTATAAATAATCCAACAAGAAAAGTCAACGCAATAAAACCAATAACTGCATAAGCGGTAGAAATATAAGCTTTTACACTTTTGTTATCATTAATACTTATAGCTTCTGCGACTTTATTACGCAACCCATTCCCTAAACCAATATCAAAAAAATTTATCCATGACATAACCGAAAGAAGTGTAACCCAAATACCATATTGTATTACATCAAGATAATTAATCGTCAAAGGAATTAATAAAAAGTTAATTCCTATTCCCATTACTTTATATATAGTACTCAACATAACGTTTAATTTTAGATTTTTATTTCTATTTTCACTATTTGAAGTCATCTGAACTTTCTCCAACTTCCATTGTAAATAATTATTTTAAATCAGCCACCCACTCTACCATTGCTAATAGTCCTTTTTTCTTATCAACCACTGGTTTCCAGTTAAGTAATAATTCAGCCTTCGCAATATCCGCAACAAAAAATCTTTGATCACTTTCCCGTTTTGGTATTTTAACAAACTTCATTTTTGTTCCTATCTGTCCTTCAAGTAGCCCAAATAGTTCTAACAGCGATAAACTACTATCTATACCACCGCCAATATTAAAAGCTTGTCCCTTGGCTTTATCAATATTAGCCACAGCCGCATTATAAAGTGTAATAATATCTTCCGCATGGATTACGTCTCTAACCTGTTTTCCTGTACCTGAAATAGTAAACGGCTCTTTTAAAAAGCCATTTTGAGTTTCAATGGCTTTTTGGCAAAACCAGCCGATCCAACCTTGATCATATGTGGCAAACTGTCTACCGCCATACATTGACGAGTGACGAAAAACCACTGTTTTCAAGCCAAAGATACGAGCATAATCAAGCATGTATTGATCAGCTGCACCTTTAGAACATCCATAGGGTGAATGGAACTCTAACGTAGTACTTTCATCAAATCCATTCGGCTTTTCAACACACTCATATCTAGTATCAGTTTCACGGTAAGTATATTGTTCTAAATCGCCATATACTTTGTTCGTGGATGAGTATATAACACTGGCTTTTGGAGCGTATAATCGGACTGCTTCCAGCAAATTATGTGTCCCCATCACGTTTATCTCAAAATCCATACGCGGATTAGCTATTGATGTTGTCATGGCAACTTGTCCAGCTACATGGAAAATCGTATCTGGACACAAATCCTTCACAAGTCTAGTTATATCATTTTGATTACGTATATCCCCATGAACAAATGTAAAGGTACCTTTATTCTGCAGCCACTTTAAATTATCTATTGAACCTAGACGACTTAAATTATCAAATATCACCAATTCATATCCTTGGCCCATGGCATGTGCTGCCAAATTGCTACCCAAAAATCCACAACCACCAGTAATTAACAGTTTCAAACCATCACTCCCTCATTTAAACATTTTGTTACACCTTCAATTATAGATACTGTAGGCATCCACCCAAGTTTTTTTAACAATGTAATGTCTGCCTTGGATTCCATTATTTCTCCTTCACGGTATGGAATAGCCCCAAAATCCAAATAGGTTTTAGAATTAGATAGTTGATGTACTATTTCTACAAAATCTCGAATCGAAATTGCACTTCCACTTCCTACACTATAATCTTGAAATTGTTCAGGTAGGCCATCCAACTTTTGTAGTAACAATAAATATGCATCTACAACATCACTAATATAAATAAAATCGCGTTTTTGTTCCCCTTCTGTCAATTTTAATGATGAGCGATTTTGTACACAACTGTTCATAACATATGTGGTAAATTTAGATTCATCATCTTTAGGGCCAAAGAAATGTTCTAGTTGTATGTTTACAAACTTTATTGCGTCTTCATTAGCAAACTTCTTTCCCCACTCCATAAACTGTTTTTTAGACATGGAATACTTGTTTAAATACTTTTTCAAAACCGTATCTGTATTAAAAAATGTCGCAGTATTATAAGCAATTGCAGTTTCAAGAAGCTGCAAGGGAAATACTGTGTTCGCCTCGCATATTTGTTGTGCACTTTCACCATTCCGACCATAACATGTAGCCGTATGAATAATTGCATCATACCTTCCATGGTCTTTGAAAGGTTGTTGTATACTGCATTTATCAATATTATATACATATAGTTTTTCTAACACCGTTGCAATACGCCACGTGTCAGAAAAGCTACGTTTTAAGATGCTAACGTCATGACCTTTATCTAATAAAGACTTAACAAGATAACTTCCTAAAAAGCCTGTTGCTCCTGTGACTAATATTTTCATTTCTTTACAAACTCTCTCATCTTACTAATCATATACTGTACCATTTCCTCATTCATCCCTGGATAAACCCCAATCCAGAAAGTCCGGTTCATAATCACATCAGTATTAATAAGCTCACCAACCACTCGATATCCATCACCGTTTTTTCTCATTTCATCAAAACAAGGATGTTTCAGTAGGTTACCGGCAAATAGCATTCTTGTCTGAATTTTGTTTTCTTCTAAATATCCTACAAGCTCATCACGGGTAAAGCCTGTATCCTCTTTCACTGTAAGTAGAAAACCAAACCAACTCGGCTCAGAGTTTTCAGTAGGCTCGGGTAGAATTAATACATCTTGTAAATCGTCTAAACCTTCACGTAGCATATTCCAATTCTTACGTCGTGCTTCAATGAAGGCTGACATTTTCCCCATTTGGGCGCAACCTATTGCTGCCTGCATATCGGTTACTTTAAGATTATAGCCTAGGTGTGAATATACATATTTGTGATCATAACCTAAAGGCAGTTCACCAAATTGCTGGGTAAAGCGATTTTTACAAGTATCATCCTTGCCTGACGGACACCAACAATCACGTCCCCAGTCGCGAAAAGACTCTACCAGACGTTTTAGTTGTGTATCGTTAGTGTATACTGCCCCGCCTTCCCCCATGGTCATATGATGTGGAGGATAGAAGCTAGATGTACCTATATGACCAATCGTACCAGAATATTTCCATTCGCCATTATATAGATACTTAGTGCCCAATGCATCACAGTTGTCTTCAATGAGCCACAAATTATGTTTATCACAAAAATCTTTTACAGCTTGTAAATCAAATGGATTCCCCAGCGTGTGAGCAATCATTACAGCCTTCGTTTTTCGTGATAAAGCTGCCTCTAGTTGTGTAACATCAATATTATAGGTAGGAAGTGTTACATCCACAAATACTGGGATAGCTCCAAATTGAATAATGGGTGCCACGGTAGTCGGAAAACCTGCTGCGACAGTAATCACTTCATCACCTTTTTTGATTCTACGATCCTCAAGCTTATGTGAAGTTAAAGCCATAAATGCTAGCAAATTCGCTGAAGAACCGGAATTTGTTAAAGAACAATGTTTTACACCTAAAAATTCCGCAAAGTCCTTTTCAAATTTCTCCGCGTATTTGCCAGTAGTCAACCAAAAATCTAAAGCTGAATCCACTAAATTAACGATTTCATTTTCATCAAAAACTCGTCCACCGTAGGAAATTCTATCACCGGGTGTAAAATTCTTTTCTTTTTTATGTTTGACTTCGTAATATTTGACAGCAGCCTCAATAGCCTGCCGTTTTAAATTTTCTTCTAATTCTACATTATTATCCATTCGACTACCCCATTCTCACGATTTCATATACTCATCTATTTGTTTTATGCATATATCACGCATATCCATTTTTTTATTATAAGCATGAACCCATGCAACAATATTTTTTAACGCACGCTCCAAATCCCATCTAGGGTGCCAACCAAGCCTCATTTTCGCCTTAGAACAATCCAATTTTAAATAATGTGCTTCATGAGGATGAGGACCTTTATCGATTTCATAAGTAGCCTGTCCGCTCCATTGTTCACACATTCTTTGCACAATCCATTCGACTGGCTTCGCATCACTGTCATTAGGGCCAAAATTCCAACCTTCGCCAAAACTTGTGCCCTCTTGATGTGATTTTTGTGCTAAGGTTAAATACCCACTAAGTGGCTCTAATACATGTTGCCAAGGTCTGATAGAATTTGGATTACGTATCATAATCTTTTCATTACCTAAAAGAGCTTTGATACAATCGGGTATCAGTCGATCTGCCGCCCAGTCACCACCACCAATTACATTCCCGGCACGTGCTGATGCTATGACAACACCATGCTTGTCATATTCCTTAGGATTAAAGTAGGAGTTCCTATACGCTGACGTAACGAGTTCTGAACATCCCTTGCTATTGGAATAGGGATCATAGCCACCCATAGGCTCATTTTCCCGATAACCCCACACCCACTCTTTATTTTCATAACATTTATCAGTTGTTACATTAACAACCGCTTTTATACTTTTACATGAACGCACCGCTTCCAATAAATTTACAGTTCCCATGACATTTATGGCATAGGTATCTGCAGGATTTTTGTATGAATCACGCACCAACGCTTGTGCTGCCATATGAATCACAATCTCTGGCTGAACTGTCGACATCACTTTAGTTAATGCTGCACTATCACGCACATCGCCAATTACTGATGTCACCAATTCATCTAATCTACACAACTCAAATAAGCTCGGCTGGGTAGGTGGCTGCAAAGCAAAGCCAGTCACTTCAGCACCTAACGAATGTAGCCATAAGCATAACCAGGAACCTTTAAATCCCGTGTGCCCAGTAATAAAGACTTTTTTCCCTTGCCAAAATGTTTTATCTATCATGGTAGCACCTATTCCCATATCTTCCATGGCGCTTTCTTTTTCTGCCATAAATCTTCTAAATGATCCTTATCTCGCATCGTATCCATTGGCTGCCAGAAACCATCGTGCTTATAGGCAACGAGCTCATTGTCCTTGGCCAGTTTCTCCATGGGAGAGCGTTCAAAAATAGTACTGTCACCTTCAATATAATTAAAAACTTCAGGCTGAAGCACAAAAAAACCACCGTTAATCCAGCCGCCATCACCTTGCGGTTTCTCCTGAAAGCCCTGTACTGCATTCCCATCCGTTAAATTAAGTGAACCGAAGCGGCCTGCTGGTTGAATAGAGGTAACTGTCGCCAGTTTTCCATGGGATTTATGACACTCAACTAGCTTACTAACATCAACATCACTAACACCATCACCATAGGTAAGCATAAAGGGCTCATTACCGATATATTCTTGTATCCGTTTTACTCGTCCACCCGTCATAGTATTGAGTCCTGTATTCACCAACGTGACTTTCCATGCCTCTGCATGATGGTTATGAACAAATTGTTGGTTGGACATTCTAAAATCAAAGGTTACATCTGCTTCGTGCAGAAAATAATGGGCAAAGTATTCTTTGATGCAATAAGCCTTATACCCTAAACAAACAATAAAATCATTAAAGCCATAATGAGAATAAATCTTCATAATATGCCAAAGAATCGGCCGCTCACCAATTTCCACCATAGGTTTAGGTTTCAAGTGAGATTCTTCACTAATCCGTGTACCAAAACCACCTGCAAGGATTACTACCTTCATTGCTAATTACCTCCACGATATATGTTA
>Ga0316613_10001161_pt1 | contig 18267 bp, 14 predicted proteins | sample OWC_soil_day10_C_2_FD_207647 | JGI IMG/M metagenome (GOLD analysis project Ga0316613, IMG submission 207647) | Wetland soil microbial communities from Old Woman Creek delta, Ohio, United States - OWC_soil_day10_CT_b | ecosystem: Environmental > Terrestrial > Soil > Wetlands | place: USA: Ohio...
AGCGCGGCTGGGAGAGTCGTTCAAGCTGGTGTCGGATCGTCTGGAACAGGTGCACCGCGGGCTGGGCGAGATGCAGACGCTGGCAGCCGGTGTCGGCGACCTCAAGCGCGTGCTGACGAACGTCAAGTCGCGTGGCGGCTATGGCGAGGTGCAACTCGCGGCGCTTCTGGAGCAACTGCTGACGGTGGATCAGTTTGCGGTCAACGTGGCGACCCGTCCGAATTCCAGTGAGCGCGTCGAGTTCGCGATCAAGCTGCCGGGTCATGGCGACTCGCCATGCTGGCTGCCGATCGACGCCAAATTTCCGGTCGAGGACTACGAGCGGCTGCAGCTCGCGCAGGACCGTGCCGACGCAGCGGCGGTCGACGAGGCCGGTCGTGCGCTCGAAACGCGCGTCAAGCTGGAAGCACGGCGCATCCACGAGAAATACGTGGAACCGCCGCATACGACCGACTTCGCACTGCTGTTCCTGGCCACCGAGGGCCTGTACGCCGAGGTGCTGCGCCGGCCTGGACTCGTTGAGTCATTGCAGCGCGAGTACCGGGTCGTCGTGACCGGCCCGACTACGCTGTCGGCGATGCTCAACAGCCTGCAGATGGGCTTCCGTACGCTGGTGTTGGAGAAGCGCTCGGCGGAGGTCTGGCAGGTGCTCGGCGCGGTGAAGACGGAGTTCGGCAAGTTCGGCGATGTGCTCGGCAAGCTGAAGTCGCAGCTGCAGACCGCGTCCAACACAATCGATGCCGCTGAGACGCGCACCCGCCAGATGAGCCGTGCACTGCGCGCCGTCGAAGCACTGCCGGTCGAACAGGCGGTGCAGCTGCTGCCGCCGGAGCGCAGCGAGGACGGCTGAGGGTCGCGCGCGCCGGGTCACGCGTCTGGTAGTCGCAGTGCATCACCAGTTCGGTCTTGAGCGCTCTGACACCTTGCTACTGCGAGCCTTCGTCGTCCGCAGCCTGCGAACCGTCGCGATACTGCATCTTGACCAGCTGCTGGAGGATGACCATCAGCGCTGCTGCACTCATGCCGAGCATCAGCACGCCGTTGATGGCTTCCAGCGGGCCGAGCAGCTTCCTGTTTTTGCTCATCACGATGTCACCGTAGCCGAGCGAAGCGAAGTTGACCGCCGAGTGGTAGACGGCTTCGTAGAGCTCGGAGAATTCGCCGAGAACGACGAACAGCACCCCCCATAGGCCGACCTGGACGAAGGTGCCGAGCATCATCGCTGCCATCGCCACCAGCAATGGCCGGATGCTGGCTTGCAAATGATCCTCGGCTTTCAATCGGCGAGTCTTGCGCACGAAGTAGCGCACGCACCAGAAGGCGACGAACGCCTGAATGGCGAGGCACACCAGCATGACAAGAAGGCCGACGAGAAAGTTTGCGAGAATCATGCAGGTCTCTCCTCCGATGCGGGTATGGTCCGGGACGCCGGCAACTGATCAGGACGCCAGCGTTCGAGCAGCACGATCGTGCCCCAGGCATATAGCGCGACGCCGACGAAGAGGCAGGTACGCACGGCGGTGCCCTCGAGGACACTCTTGCCGCTGGCGCTGTCCTCAATCGCAGGGCCAATCAGGATCAGTGCCGTGATCAGCGCGTTGCTCCAGAACGAGGAACGAAAGCGCGAACGGCGGGCGCCGGTCATCGCGGAGCCAACCCAGAGTGCCGCGGCCATCATCCAGAGCACGAGCATCCACAAGCTGGGCCACAGCGACAGGCCGGACCAGATTCCAACGGCGACGAAGGCACCCATCAGCGTCGACCCCACGAGTTCGCGGCCGGCGGAACGGGCGTCGGTCTCGCCGGCCTGCTGGCTCAGTGTGACGGTCTTCATGATCGCGGCAAGGTAGAACGACGGATTGGTCAGCGCCAGGACGAAGACGGGCATCACGATCAGCGTCGCGCGGAGCGAAATCCATGCGGCGGCGGCGCGGCCGGGCCGCGTCGGTTGGGCCGAGGGCGCGGCCGGCGCCGTCCGGTCCGGAAAGAAGGCGCTCGAAATGAAACCGACCAGCGTACCGACGGCGACGCCCACAGCGAGCGTCACGGCCAGCGTGCCGACCAGTGCCTGCTCGACGAGGCCCGCCACCGGCATCAGCGCGAAGGCGATCACGAGCACCATCGTCAACGGGTTGCCGCTGACCAGCCCCGCGAAGAAGATCGTGAAGAGCAGGACCGCCGTCAGCAGAACGCCGGTGAGGGCGTAGTTCTCCAGCAGCGGCACCATCACGATGCCCGCGGCGACCACTCCGGCGAAGATCAATGCAACGATGATCCCCTTCGTCAACGGCAGCGGTGGCCCCGGCTTGCTGAGCAGGATCACGGCCATCACGCAGACGACGTAGGGAGCCGTGAGCGCCAGGCCGTAGGCGATCAACGTGGCGAGGCCAAGACCGAGGGTCAGTCGCAGTGTCGCCTTGTCGCCGGGGTGCATGCTCGGCGCTCAGTAGAGATAGGAAACCCAGCTCATGACGCGGATGTAGAAGGTGCCGAGCGTGTTCATGATCGGGTTGTCGCCCGTGTAGACCATCACCTCGGCTTGGCCGCCGATGCGGGCGAGGCGCAGGCGCGGCAACTCGGCCGGATCGAACTCGATCGCGACCGGGATGCGTTGCGCCTGGCGCAGCCAGTCGCGACTGTTCTGCACCTGAGGCAGGGTGCCCGGCGGCGGTGGCGACGTGCCGGCGACACCGCCGCCAATGCTGCGCACGCGGCCCTTGAGCACCTCCCCGGGCAGGATGTCGAGAACAATGGCGACCTCGTCACCCGGGTCGATGTTGCCGAGATTGTTTTCAGTGAGTTCGGCACTGATCCACAGGTCGTGCATCGCGATCAGCGTCATCACCGGCGCGCCGGGCTGCGCAAAGTGGCCGACGTCGGTGCGCAGGTCAGTCACGATGCCGCGCGCCGGCGCCAGCACCTTGGTTCGGGCCAGGTCCAGTTCGGCCTTCTCGACGGCCGCGCGGGCGCTCTGCGCCTGCGTGTTGTCGTCACCGGCTTCACCAGCGGCCTCCTGCGCCTTGCGCAGATCGGCTTCGGCGCGACGGACCTTGCTGCGCGCCTCCTCGCGAGTTGCTTGCGCACCCTCGAGGCGTCGCACCGAAATCGCACCGGGATCCTCCTTGTACAGATTCTCCTGCCGACTGGCATCGCTTTCGGCCATTGCACGGTGCGCCTGCGCCGCCGACAGCGCGGCACGCGCTGCGTCCACGCCAGCCGCTGACGCGTTGACCGAGCTGCGCACCGACGCGTAGTCGGCGCGAGCGCGTTGCAGCGCGATCTCGTACGGCCTTGGATCGATGTCGAAAAGCGACTGTTCCGGCTGCACCTCGTCGTTGTTGCGGATGTAGACCTTCGAGAACTTGCCTGCCACCTCGGCCGCCACCGGCACGACGAACGCTTGAATGCGCGCCTGCGTCGTGTAGGGAGTCAGCCGATCACCGATGAAGTAAAGCAGCAGGCTGACGAGGATCGCAATCGCGATGACGATCGCGCCGATACGGCTACCGGCCCCCAGGGCAGCGTTGCTCGAGGTTTCCTGGTTCATGGCGCTTCTGTCGGGGGTGGGAAGAATTCGGTGTCGGCGGGCGGCAGGGGCGCGTCGATCAGCCGCTTCCAGTCGCTGCGCTCGCTCATCGTTTCGAGGGTGGATGTATCGACGAAGGGCTCGGCGCGGGCGGCCTGCCAGCCACCGCCCATTGCCTTGTATACGGAGATCAGGCTCTGCGTGACGCCGCCCTGGGTGCTCACCAGGCGTTCCTGCTGGCTGAACAGGCTGCGCTGCGAGTCAAGAACACGCTCAAAACCGACCAGCCCCTCGCGATACTGGATGTTCGCGATGTCGAGTGACCGACGGGCCGCCTGGACGGCCTCGCGCAGAATGTCGACCTGGGCGCGGAACTTGGCGAAATCGACAGCGGCATCGTCGAGTTCGCGGGCGGCTCGCAACACGGTGCCCTGGTACTGCTCGTAGAGCTGCTGAAAGCGTGCATCCTGGACCAGCACCTGGTCCTTCAGCCGGCCCCAGTCGAAGATGTTCCACACCAGCGCCGGCCCGACGCCCCACTGCAGGATGCGCACCGAGCCGTCGAGCGAGGTGGCGGACAGGCCGACCGAGCCGACCAGCGCGATCGACGGGTAGAGAGCAGCCTCACTGACGCCAATCTGGGCCGACTGCGCGGCCAGTCGCGCCTCCGCTGCGCGCACGTCCGGCCGGCGGCGCAGCAGGTCGGCGGGCAGGTCAACGATGACGGCAAGCTCGGCGGTCGGAATCTTCTCGCGTCCTGCCTCCATCTCGGGCAGCGGTCCCGGCGGGCGTGCGAGCAGCACACTGAGCGCGTTCTGCACCTGGCGCAGGCTGCCCTCGAGTTCAGGAATGGAAGCGACGGTACTCAGGTACTGCGTTCTCGCCTGCTGGACATCGAGCTCCGACTCGTTGCCGCTCTTGAACAGGCGTTCGGTGATTTCGAGGCTGCGCTTTTGCAGCGCCGCGTTCTCGTGCGCGATGCGCAGGCGCTGTTCGATCGTGCGGATGGTGGCGTAGAAACTGGCGGCCTGCGCCGCGACCAGCACCTGCGTGTCGTCGTAGGCGGCGATGCTGGCGAAGTAAGCGGCGTCGGCGGACTCGATGCCGCGCCGAAACTTGCCCCAGAAGTCGATTTCCCAGCCGATGTCGAGTCCGATGCCGTAAGTCCAGGCAGCGTTATCGGGACCATTGGACTGCTGCTGACCTGCGCGCAGCACCTCGCCGTTCAGTTGCTGCAGTTGTGGATACAGACCGCTGCCGGCGATGCCGAGCTGGGCGCGCGCCTCGAGAATGCGCAGGCCGGCCGTGCGCACATCGATATTCCTCTGTTGTGCTTCGGCGACCAGCCGGTCGAGTACCGGGTCATTGAAGTTGCGCCACCATTCCTCGGTCGACGCGCGCTCGCGCGACTGACCTGCAGCCGACTCCGACCGCAGCGTGCTGCTCGACCAGTCCTTCAACCACGGAACTTCCGGCCGCGCAAAATCGGGGCCAACTGTCGTGCACGCTCCCAGCAGCAGGCAGCCCGCCAGCAGCAGGCTCCCCGGCAGCCCGCGCTGCGGTGGGGTGGCGCGCATTCGCTCAACCGGCGACGGTTGTCCCGCTCTTTTCCTTGCCGATAAGAGCATCCGGATCGGTGTGCACCCAGCCCATGAAGATCTGGTAGCCGAGGGCCAGCAGCGTCGCACCGACAAACATGCCGAGGATGCCCGAGACCGCCATGCCGCCGAGCGCGCCGATTAGGATCACCGGCATAGGCGCATCGACGCCGCGTCCAAGCATCAGCGGCTTGAGCACGTTGTCGGCCATGCCGGCAACAAACAGCAGGGCGGTGTAGAGGGCCGCTTCGCCGGTCCCGTAGTCACCGGTCGTCCATATGTAGGCAATCGCCGGCAGGGTGACCAGCAATGCAGGCACCTGAGCGATGCCGAGGACGAGGACGATGAGCGCGAGGACACCTGCGAAGGGAATGCCGGCGAGCAGCAGGCAGAGCCCGACGATGATGGCCTGGATCAGGGCCACGCCGAGGACGCCCGCCGCGACGGCGCGGATCGTTGCCGTCGACAGCTTGGTGAACTCCGGGCCGCGCTCCGGGCCGACGATGCGCGAGAAGATCGCCAGGCTCGCACCGCTGCCCGCCTTCCCGAAAGCCATGATGATCCCGGCGATGATGAAGGAGCCGACGAACGCCAGCAGCCCGACGCCGATGCCGGCGACGAAGGCGAGGGCCGACTTGGCGATGTCGCCGATCTGCGGTTGCATGCTCTGGATCAGGGCAGGAAGGTCGGCATGGGCCCTGGACCAGAGCGCATGCACCTTCTTTCCGACCAGGGGCCACTCGGACACCCCGTCGCGCGGCGGCGGGACTACCAAGGTGTTGCTCTGCACTTCGGTAATCAGCTGTTGCACCGAGTCGCCGAGCGAACTCATCAACACGGCGGTCGGCGCGACGATCAACGCGACCCCGAGGAGAGTCAGCACCGTCGCCGACCAGCCCTGCCTGCCGCCCATCTTGGCGGCGAGCATCTGGTGCAGCGGGAACAGCGTCACGGCCAGGATCAGCGCCCAGACCATCAGGGTCAGGAAGGGCGAGAAGATCCGGTAGCAGAGCAGGGCCAGCGCCACGATGAGCCCGGCGCGGATCAGGACGTCCAGCAGGCGGGAAGCGATGCGGCGTTCGAGTTCGATGTCTGGAGAATTCATGTGGACCTGCCCGCAAATTGCGGAAAATTGTTGTAAGGGTTCTTGTGGTTTTGCAATGGACTCGTGACGCAGACGGCTGAACTCCTGTCTCAAGATACGCCAGCTGGTGACTTGGGGCGACCTCCAATAGGCGACTTTGATAACGGTCGGCTAGCCCGCGGCGAACTGAGGGGGCGAGACGTCCGCTCTTCGGCGAACCGCCCGCATCGGTGAGACTTCTGCTCTTGGCCGCGTGAAGACGATCAGGCTGCCTCGACGCCGCTGACTACAGAGCCGCCTTGGCCACGGTCTCGGCCGGCGGCTCGACCGGGTGCTCTCGGCGCTTGGTTTTGCGAGATTCACGTCATCGATCACTTGAGACGTCGTTCAGCGGCAGTTGGCCGGCAGCCAGCCCCTGGGGAGGTTGGTTTTGTTGGCCGCCGTCACGGTCATCTTCTCGGGCACCGCCGCGAGGCCGCAGACCCAGGCCACGGGCACGATGGGGGCATCTTCGACCACTGCAGGGCGCAGGCTCAAGGTCATGCCGCGTAGCGCGCTACTGGCCTGGTTGCCAAACACCACGTGGATGGCACCGGCTTCGACCGTCAGCGACTTGACGTAGTTGCTGACCACCTTGTCGGGCGCGGGCAAGCCCGCCGCGGCGTTGTCATCGGGGAAAGCTTTGGTGGTGGCCCAGGCGGCGGCGATGGGCCCTTTGGCGATGTCGGTCAGCCGCATCGCCTCAATGACTTGCTCGCGGACGTATTTGTCGCGATAGAGTGGGACAGCCATCATGGCCAGGATGGCGATGATCGCCACCACCACCATCAGCTCGATCAAGGTGAAGCCTCGCGGTGACGGCGTCGAGTTTCTTCCGGGCTTGTTCACGTGAAATGTTGGCCAAGGTGGGCTCGGGGGCATTTTGCGGCATCGCTTTCCCATCAGACACAAGTGTGCAACTGGTGAGAGAGTGTGCATCTGTTTTTAGAATCTACACATCCAAGTTGCGCTCGGGAGGGCTCCATGGCAATTCGCGTGATCAGGTTGGGCACTGCGCGCACCCCTGATGAGGGCCTGCGGATCGGAACCGTGCGTCGACCGCCGCGCGGTGTTCCAAAGAGCGAATTTGCATTGCGCAACTGGTACGACGTCTGGTTTCCCAACCTCTCGCCGAGTCCGGACACGATGAAGCTCGGTCAGGCGGCGCGCACGCCGACGCAGTGGGCCGCGTTCACCCGCGCCTACCGCTCGGAAATGACACGTCCGGAGTGCAGCCACGCAATTGCGCTGCTGGCGGCACTGTCGCACCAGACGAATTTCGCGGTCGGATGCTACTGCGAGGATGAAGCGCACTGTCACCGCTCCGTGCTGCGCGAGCTGCTGGTGGAAAACGGCGCGAAGCTGGTTCCGCCGGCTCCCTAGCCCGGACCGTCACCTCCCGTTTGACAGGATTCCGGATAACCCAGCAGCGGTGTTGCGCCGGTGCGGGAGCACTCCCCCCGACCAAGGGGGGGGTCGGGCTGGAGCTTGCTGTTGAGAATGCGTTTCGCCGCCACTCCGTGGTTCGGACCACGGTTGCCTGGCACCAGTGAAACGGGAGAACAAGTGAAAGATCAGAAGACCCAGACGGTGCGCCTGCCCGTCGCCGCGCGCGCCATCGCCGCGGCTGTCGCAGCCGCCTGCGCTGCGACCATGGCACCAAGTGCCCAGGCATTTGAATTCGACACCGGCAATCCGGATCTGTCGATACGCTGGGACAACACGGTTCGTTACAACTACGGCGTCCGCGTTGAAAATCGGGACAGCAAGATCGGCAACACGGTGATCGCCGACGAAGGCACCTATAGCTTCGATCGGGGCGATACCGTCGCCAGCCGCTTCGACGTGCTGACCGAAATCGATGTCGTCTATATGAAGCGGTTTGGAGCGCGACTGAGTGCCGCCGGCTGGTACGACTTCGCCTACGGCGACGACAGCAAGACCAATCCGAATCTGCCATTTACGCAGATTCCGAGCTACATCAACAAGAAGTACAGCACCTACACCAATCGCTTCTACCAGGGTCCGTCGGGTGAAATCCTCGACGCGTTCGTGTTTGCCGGCTTCGACCTGGGGTCGGCACCGACGTCGGTCAAGGTCGGTAGCCATACGATCTACTGGGGCGAGTCGCTGTTCGTCAACGGCAACCTGCACAGCGTCGCCTACTCGCAGAACCCGCTCGACCTGCAGAAGGGCTTCGCCACGCCGGGTTCGGAGGCCAAGGAACTGTTCCGTCCGCTGAACCAGATCTCCGCCACGTCGCAGATCACTGACACGCTGTCGATCTCCGCCGAATACCTGCTGGAATGGGAAGGCTACCGCTACCCTGAAGGCGGCACGTATCTGGGCCCGGTTGACTTCGTCTTCAACGGTCCCGATCGCCAGTTCCTGTCGGCAGCACTCGGCTTTGCCGCAAATGGCAACCCCTCGGAGCCGAAGGAATACGGCGAATGGGGCCTGGCCGCACGCTGGAGCCCACAATGGCTCGACGGCACACTCGGGTTCTACTACCGCAACTACGCCGACAAGCTGCCGCAGACGCTGTTGACACAGGTCGGGCGCAACACCAGTCGTTATAACCTCATCTACGCGGACGACATCGATCTGTTCGGGGTCAGTCTGGCCAAGAACATCGGCGGCGTCAGTGTCGGTGCAGAGTTCTCGTATCGGCGCAATACGCCGCTGAATTCGCAGGTGCTCGGCATCGCGCCGGGGCTGCCATCCGAAGGCGATACCAAAGGACCGCGCGGCGATACGCTGCACGGGCTGGTCAACACATTGGGCGTGATTCCGCAGACGCCGGTGTTCGATGCCGCCACCTGGGCCGCCGAACTGACGTTTGCGCATTACACGAAGGTACGCAGCGGCGCCAACCTGTTCATGGCCGAGGGCTATGTGCCATGCGCCGGCAAGGACAAGTGGGACGGCTGCACCACCAGGAACTACGCCGGCCTCGCGCTCGCCTTCACGCCGACCTGGTACCAGGTGTTTCCGGGCGTTGACTTGTTTGCCCCGGTGACTTACGCAGTGGGCCTCAGCGGCAATGCCCCCACAGTATTCGGCGGTAACCAGGCCCTCGGCAACTACAGCATCGGCATCGCCGCCGATGTGTTCCAGAAATACCGTTTCGATCTGAAGTACATCGACTGGGTGGGCCGCTACAAGGATAACGGCACGTCGGTCACGAGCCAGAACGGCCTGACAACCTTCCTGACGGACCGCGGTTTCGTCAGCTTGACGTTCAAGACAACCTTCTAAGGGGACGACCATGCATAAGTCAATAAAGCGACTGGCGGTCGCATTGACGCTGGCCTTTGCTGCACAGGCCAACGCCGCACTCACCGCCGAGGAAGCCAAGGCGCTTGGCACGACACTGACTCCGGTCGGCGCGGACAAGAATGCCAACAAGGACGGCACCATTCCCGCCTACACGGGCGGCCTGACGACGCCGCCGGCAGGTTTCAAAGCCGGCGACGGCATCCGGCCTAACCCATTTGTCAGCGAAAAGCCGCGCCTGGTGATCGACGCCAAGAACATGGCGCAGCACGCCGACAAGCTGACTGAAGGCACCAAGGCGATGCTGCAGAAGTACCCGACCTTCCGCGTCGACGTCTATCCGACGCACCGCACGGTCGCGTTCCCGAAGTTCGTCACCGACAACACGCTCAAGCACGCCACCCAGGCCAAGACGACCAACGCCGGCCGCTCGATCGAAGGGGCGCACGCCGGCTTCCCGTTCCCGATTCCAAAAGACGGCTACGAGGCGATGTGGAACCACCTGGTGCGTTTCAACGGCCAGTCGTATGAGTCGAAGTACCGCAACCTGACCGTCGACGCCAACGGCCGCCCGGCGCTTGCCACCGAGGGCAATAGCGTCCAGGAGTACCCGTTCTGGGACAACAGCAAGTCGAGCGCCGAGACCTACTGGCGCATCCGCCTGATGTACACAGGCCCGGCACGCCGCGCCGGCGAGGGGCTGCTGATCGTCGACCCGATCGACATGGGCACCAAGGACCGCCGCGCGTGGAGTTACCTGCCGGGGCAGCGCCGCGTGAAGGTCGCGCCGGACTTCAACTTCGATACGCCGAATCCCGGAACGGCCGGCGCCAACACCTTCGACGACATCTTCCTGTTCATCGGTTCGATGGACCGATTCGACTTCAAGCTGGTCGGCAAGAAGGAAATCTATGTTCCGTACAACGCCTACGGCGCCGTCTACCAGGCAAAGCAGGACGACCTGCTGAAGCCCGGACACCTGAACCCCGATCACGTGCGGTGGGAACTGCATCGCGTTTGGGTCGTCGAGGCAACGCTGCGCGAGGGCAAGCGCCACATCTACAGCAAGCGCACGTTCTACCTCGACGAGGACTCGTGGGCGGCGCTGGCGTCCGACCAGTACGACATGCGCGGACAGCTGTACCGCGTGGGCCTGGCGTACATGGCGCCGAGCTATGACCTGCCGGCGCCGTACACGGACATGTTCAGCCACTATGACCTGGTGGCGCGCAACTATCACCTGACCGGCTTCATCGCCGAGACCGGCGGAGTGCGGCACACCAAGCCGCTCGCGGACCGCGAGTGGACCTCGGACGCACTTGCGGGTTCCGGCATCCGCTAGTCGGTACGAGCAGTCCAAACAGAAAGGAGCCTCGCAAGAGGCTCTTTTTTTGCCGCCATCCTCACGCGAGCCTCCCCGGTGAGGGGGGTGTTGGGTGCCGATCCACCACGGAAAATGCTCAGATTCGCAGCAAAGATTTCCCTCTCGTCAACCATCGAAGAATCGCCATGCCAAAGACCGCGTTCGCAGGGATACTCGCCGCCATCGCCATCGCCATCGCGTCGCTCGCTGCCACGGCAGCAGACAGCGTGTGGCGCGACGTGCTGGACACGCCGGCCGCGAAGGGCCCGCTCGCTTCGCGCGCCCTGCTGAACGGCCTCGCGAGCGCAGGTTCGCGCCTCGTCGCGGTCGGCCAGCGCGGGCACGTGCTGCAATCGAACGATGCCGGCAAGAGCTGGCAGCAGGCCGACGTGCCGGTGAGCTCGGACCTGGTTGCGGTCTCGTTCGCGAACGACAGCAGCGGCTGGGCGGTCGGTCACGACGGCGTCGTGCTGCGCACGACCAATGCCGGCGCGACCTGGGTCAAGCAGCTCGACGGCCACGGCGCAGGCGCCGCGATGGTCGACTACTACACGCGCGAAGCCGCGGGCGTCTTCGCGAACGATCCGAAGCGCGGCGCGGCGTATCTGGAGGAAGCCAAGCGCTTTGCGGCGCAGGGGGCCGAGAATCCGCTGCTCGATGTCTGGTTCGAGAACGACAAGTCGGGCTTCGTCGTCGGCGCGTTCGGGTTGATCCTGCGCACGAACGACGGCGGCGCGAGCTGGGAGCCATGGCTGCACGCCACCGACAACCCGAAGGCGCTGCACCTGTACGCGGTGCGCGCGGTCGGTGCCGACGTCTGGATCGCCGGCGAACAGGGCTTGCTATTGAAGCTGGACCCGCAGGCGAAGAAATTCAACGCGGTCGAGCTGCCGTACAAGGGCACGCTGTTCGGCGTCGTCGGCAACGAGCGCGTGGTGCTCGTGCACGGCCTACGCGGCACTGTGCTGCGCAGCACCGACGGCGGCCGCAGCTGGCGGCCGGTCGACACCGGCCTGCAGGTCGGGCTGACCGCGAGCGCGATCGAAGCCGACGGCCGCATCGTCATCGTCAGCCAGGCCGGACACATCCTGGTAAGCCGTGACGATGGCGCCAGCTTCAAGCCGGTGCGCGTCGAGCGCCCGATTCCTGCCGCTGCGGTGCTCGCCGTGGCCCGCGATGCGGCCGTAGTTGCCGGACCCCGCGGCGTACAGACACAACCGCTGCAATAAGCGCGTCGAAGGAAAACTCCCATGCACGCCGACATCGACGCCGAGTTGCCCGTTCCGGGCGCACTCGAGCACTTCGACCAGAACTCCGGCACAAGGCTGGAACGGCTGGTGTTCAACAATCGCCGCGCGGTGATCATCCTGTGCGCGGTGCTGACCGTGCTGCTCGGCGCGGTCGCGGTGTTCAGGCTGACGCTGAATGCGAGCTTCGACAAGATGATCCCGAGCGGTCATCCGTACATCCAGAACTACCTGGAGAACCGCAACGACCTGCGCGGGCTCGGCAACTCACTGCGCATCGTCGTCGAGAACACGCAGGGCGACATCTACGACCCTAAGTACCTCGAGGCGCTGCGCCAGATCAGCGACGAGCTGGTGCTGACACCGGGCGTGGACCGCGCCTGGGTCAAGTCGCTGTGGACGCCCGCGGTGCGCTGGACCGAGGTCACCGAGGAGGGTTTCCGCGGCGGCCCGGTGATGCCGGACAACTACGACGGTTCAGGAAACGCGACGGAGCAGTTGCGCGGCAACATCGCGCGGTCCGGGATCGTCGGCAGCCTGGTCGGCAACAACTTCAAGTCGAGCATGATCGTCGTTCCGCTGCTCGACAAGGACCCGACGACCGGTGAACGGATCGACTACCGCGCTCTGTCGAAGAACATCGAGGCGGTCAGGGCAAAGGTGGAGGCGGGCGTTGACGGCAAGCCCGCCGTGGTGAAGGTGCATGTGATCGGGTTCGCGAAGCTGGTCGGCGACTTGATCGACGGCCTGTTCCAGGTTGCGCTGTACTTCGGCTTCGCGGCGCTGATCGCCACGATCATCATCTTCGCGTACACGCGCTGCGTGCGCAGCACGGCACTCGTGATTGCCTGCTCGCTGATCGCGGTCGTCTGGCAGCTCGGTCTGGTCGCCGCCTTCGGCTTCGAGCTCGACCCGTACTCGATCCTGGTGCCGTTCCTGGTGTTCGCGATCGGCGTCTCGCACGGTGCGCAGAAGATGAACGGCATCATGCAGGACATCGGTCGCGGCGCTCACAAGCTGGTCGCCGCTCGCTTCACGTTCCGCCGTCTGTTCCTGGCCGGGCTCACCGCGCTGCTCGCCGACGCGGTCGGCTTTGCGGTGCTGATGGTGATCGACATCCCGGTGATCAAGGATCTCGCGCTGACCGCCAGCATCGGTGTGGCGGTGCTGATCCTCACGAACCTGATCCTGCTGCCGGTGCTGCTGTCGTACATCGGCGTCAGCGCGGCTGCCGCGCAGCGTAGCCTGCGCGCCGACAGCGACGAGAACCGCGGCCGCGGATTCAACCGTGTCTGGACCTTTCTCGAGCACTTCACCGAGCGGCGCTGGGCAATCGGCGCGATCGGCGCGGCCGCCGCGCTGACGATCGCCGGGTTCGCGATCAGCACGCAGCTCGCGATCGGCGACCTCGATCCGGGTGCGCCAGAGCTGCGGCCTGACTCGCGCTACAACCGCGACAACGCGTTCATCACCGCCAACTACTCGCTTTCGAGCGACCAGTTCGCGGTGATCGTGAAGACCGAAAAGGAAGGCTGCCTGAAGTACCAGACGCTGGTCGAGGCGGACCGCCTTGCGTGGTCGCTGCAGCAGGTGCCCGGCGTGCAGACCACGGTGTCGCTCGCGAACGCCGTACGCCAGATCACCGCCGGCAGCAACGAGGGCAGCCCGAAGTGGCTGACGATCGCGCGCAACCAGGACGTGCTCAACTACGGCGCGCAGCAGGCAAGCGTCAATAACCCGGATCTGTTCAACACCGAGTGCTCCGTGATGCCTGTGATTGCCTACCTGTCGGACCATCGGGCGGAGACCCTCGATCGCGTCGTCGCGGCCGCGGACCAGTTTGCCCAAGATCACAGCAATGGCGAGCGCAAGTTCCTGCTCGCCGCCGGCAGCGCCGGCATCGACGCAGCGACCAACATCGTCGTGCGCAAGGCCTGGGTGCAGATGCTGCTGCTGGTCTACGCCGCGGTGATCGTGCTGTGCTTCATCACTTTCCGCAGCTGGCGCGCGGTCATCGTGGCGGTCGTGCCTCTGGTGATCACGTCGATCCTGTGCGAGGCGCTGATGGTCGCGCTGGGTATCGGTGTCAAGGTTGCCACGCTGCCGGTGATCGCGCTCGGCGTTGGCATCGGCGTCGACTATGCGCTGTATCTGCTCAGCGTGCAACTGGCGCAGCAGCGGGTCGGCCTGTCGCTCGCCGAGGCGTATCGCCGTACGCTGAAGTTCACCGGCAAGGTCGTCGTCCTGGTCGGCGTCACGCTGGCCGCGGGTGTCATCACCTGGGCGCTGTCACCGATCAAGTTCCAGGCCGACATGGGGATTCTGCTTGCGTTCATGTTCATCTGGAACATGATCGGCGCGGTGATCCTGATCCCGGCCTTATCGCACTTCCTGCTGCCGACCGGATCGCAGACATCGCGGACGGCTGCAGCACCGCAGGCTCCCGCCGCCATTGCGGTCTGAACCGCGCAGCGGCGGCGCAATGGCGACCTGGGTCGACGCCTGCAATACAGAAGAACTGCCCGACGGATCGCGCCGGTTGTTGCGCACGGGCGGCTGCGAGATCGCGCTGTTCAACGTGCAGGACAGGGTCTACGCGATCGACGATAGCTGCCCGCACCAGGGGTCGTCGCTGGTGGTCGGCAAGGTCGAGGGGACGAGAGTCATGTGCCGTGCGCATGGCCTGCGCTTCGATCTCGCCACCGGCTGCCTGCGTTCGTCGCTGCCGCTGCGCGTGAGGACATATCCGGTGCGCGTCGAAGGTGGCCGCGTGTTGATAGACGTTGCTGCGCCGGAGCGGCCGTCAGGCGAATTCCAAACCCAATGCGGCGCGCGTAACGGATACGCGGCCGGAACCGGAGAGTCGCAATGACCTACCGTGCCCCGATCAAGGACATGTTGTTCGCGATGAAGGAGCTCGCCGGCATCGACGCCGTCGCGCAGTTGCCGGGCTTCGAGGAGGCCGGCTACGAAACCGCGCGGGCAGTGCTCGAAGAGTGCGCAAAACTCAACGAGGCGGTGATTGCGCCACTCAATTGGGAAGGCGACAAGAATCCGTCGAGCTGGAGCGATGGCAAGGTCACGACGACGCCGGGCTTCAAGGATGCGTTCCGACAGTACGCCGAGGGCGGCTGGCAGGGGCTGCAGCACCCGCTCGAGTTCGGCGGGCAGGGTCTGCCCAAGTTGATCGGTTCTGCCTGCATCGAGATCAACAACAGCGCGAACCTGAGCTTCGCGCTGTGCCCACTGCTGACCGACGGCGCGATCGAGGCACTCCTGACCGCCGGCACGCCCGAGCAGCAGCAACTCTGGATCCCGAAGATGATCTCCGGCGACTGGACCGGCACGATGAACCTGACCGAGCCGCAGGCCGGCAGCGATCTCGCACTGGTGCGCACGCGCGCCGAGCCGCAGGTCGACGGCAGCTACAAGGTCTTCGGCACCAAGTCCTTCATCACGTACGGCGAGCACGACATGGCCGAGAACATCGTGCACCTGGTGCTGGCGCGGGTCAGTGGCGCGCCGGCCGGAGTCAAGGGGATTTCGCTGTTCATCGTGCCGAAGTTCCTCGTCAATGCCGATGGCTCGCTCGGCCCGCGCAACGACGTTCACTGCGTGAGCATCGAGCACAAGCTGGGCATCAAGGCGAGCCCGACGGCCGTGCTGCAGTTCGGCGACCTGGGTGGCGCCGCGGGCTACCTCGTCGGCGAGGAGAACCGCGGGCTCGAGTACATGTTCATCATGATGAACGCGGCGCGCTACGCGGTCGGCGTGCAAGGCATCGCGGTCGCCGAGCGCGCCTACCAGAAAGCGGTCGGGTACGCGCGCGAGCGCGTGCAGTCGCGTCCGGTCGACGGTTCGACGCCCGGTTCGGCGACGATCATCCACCACCCGGACGTGCAGCGCATGCTGATGACGATGCGCGCGCTGACCGAAGGCTGCCGTGCGATGGCGGCGGTGGCAGCGGCCGCGTACGACGCTGCGCACGCGCACCCCGACGCGGAGACGCGTAAGCAGAACCTGGCCTTCTACGAGTTCCTGGTGCCGCTGCACAAGGGCTTCTCGACCGAGATGAGCCTGGAAGCGGCGAGCCTCGGCATCCAGGTGCACGGCGGCATGGGCTTCATCGAGGAAACCGGCGCCGCGCAGTACCTGCGCGATGCGCGGATCCTGACAATCTACGAAGGGACGACCGCGATCCAGGCGAACGATCTCGTCGGTCGCAAGACGCTGCGCGACGGCGGCCGGACCGCGCGAGCAATCGCGCAGCAGATCGAAGCAACGGAAGCCGAACTGCTGAAGCACGGCAGCGCCAACTCGGGTGCGGTCGCGACGCGGCTCGCCGCCGCGCGCAGGGACTTCCTCGATGTCGTTGAGTACGTCGTCGCGCACGCCAAGTCGGACCCGAACGCGGTGTTCGCAGGATCGGTGCCGTACCTGATGCTGGGCGGCAACCTCGTCGCCGGCTGGCAGATGGCACGCGCGCTGCTCGTCGCGGAGCAGCGGCTGGCGGCGGGCGAGGACACCGGTTTCATGAGCGCGAAGATCGCCACCGCGCGCTTCTACGGTGACCACATCCTGAGCCGCACGTCCGGCCTGCGCGACAGCATCGTCGACGGCGCGGCCGGTGTCGCTGAAATGGCACTCGACGCGTACTGAACACCCATGCGGTACTGGAGTAGTTGCAGTGAAGTCTTTGAAGATCGATTTTGTCTCCGACATCACCTGTCCGTGGTGCGCGATCGGCCTGCACTCGCTCGAGCAGGCGCTGGCGCGCGTCGGCGATGACCTGCGGGCGGAGCTGCGCCTGCATCCGTTCGAGCTGAATCCTGACATTCCGCCGGAAGGCGAAGACATCCTTGAGTACGCGGCGCGCAAGTACGGCGCGAGCGCGAACGAGATGACCAGACGGCAGTCGCTGATCCGCGAACGTGCCGCGGCTGTTGGCCTCCGGTTCAGCACCCGCACGCGCGTGTGGAACACGTTTGACGCGCACCGCCTGCTCCACTGGGCAGGGCTCGATGGCCGGCAACGCGCGCTGAAGCACGCATTGCTTGTCGCCTATCACACGCGCGGCGAGAACCCGGGCGACCGCGAAGTGCTGCTGCGCGCGGCCGCCGAGGCCGGGCTCGACGCCGGGCGGGCGCGCGAGGTGCTGAGCGCGAACGAGTTCGCCGACGAGGTCCGCGCGGCGCTGCATCACTGGAGGTTGCTCGGGATCGAGGTAGTGCCGACGATCATCGTCGACGAGCGTCTCATGATCCAGGGCGGCTACCCGCCGCAGGCTTTCGAGCAGATGCTGCGCGAAATCGCCGCCGGCCTCACTCCGGCTTGAACCGAACTGCTCCCGCCGCGCCGGCGGCGCGGCGCGATGTGCGCGGCGCCGGGCAGGAATTGGGGGCCATTCAGCGCTTCACTGCGCCCAGCGCATCAGCAGCAGCACGAGCAGCGCGAGGAAGATCGACTCGCCGATCATCAGCAGGATCGGCTTGATGCCGACGGTCGCGAGTTCCTTCAGCTGAGTCTTCATTCCGATGCCCGCGATCGCCGCCACCAGGCACCAGCGCGAGACATCATTGCCCAGCACCAGCACCGGCTTCGGGATCCAGCCCAGGCTGTTGATCACGACCAGTATTGCGAACGCGACGGCGAACCACGGCAACAACGGCGGCCGCGCGTCGCTGGCGGCGCCCTCGAGTCCCCCGATGCCCATGCGCGTGATCATCACCGCAACGACGATCACCGGCAACAGCATCGCGACCCGCATCAGCTTGACCAGCGTCGCGGCGTCGCCGGTCTCGCGCGAGATGCTGTAGCCGGCGCCGACGACCTGCGCGACGTCGTGAATCGTGCCGCCGAGGAAGATGCCGGCCTGGCTTGGGCCGAGATCGAGCGCATGCACGATCATCGGGTAGGCGATCATCGCCACCGTGGACAGCGCACTGACGCCGATCACCGTGAACAGCGTCGCGCGTTCCTTCAACGGGTGATTCGGCAGCGCCGCGGCGAGTGCCAGTGCGGCCGATGCGCCGCAGATCGCGGTCGCGCCACCGGTTAGCAGGCCGAACAGTCCCTTGAATCCAAACAGCCGCGCCGCGATCACGGAAGCGACGATCGTCAACGCCACCGTGCCG
>Ga0316613_10001162_pt1 | contig 18265 bp, 13 predicted proteins | sample OWC_soil_day10_C_2_FD_207647 | JGI IMG/M metagenome (GOLD analysis project Ga0316613, IMG submission 207647) | Wetland soil microbial communities from Old Woman Creek delta, Ohio, United States - OWC_soil_day10_CT_b | ecosystem: Environmental > Terrestrial > Soil > Wetlands | place: USA: Ohio...
GCTACGATGGCGCTGCAATTGCGTCGTGGTTCCTCATGTATCTACCCGATCACTTCAAAGAGGCTCGCGCCGAGGAGCTGCTGCGAACGATCGCAGCGCATCCGCTCGGCGCCTTGGTCGTCAACGGACCGCACGGCCTGGATGCCAATCACGTGCCATTCCTGGTCGACGAAACGAGCGGCGGCCAGAAGCTTCTTGCGCACGTTGCACGAGCCAGTCCGTTGTGCAAAGAGGCAAGGGACGGCGACGAGGCGCTCGTCATTTTCAGTGCCGGCGACGCCTACATATCGCCGAACTGGTATCCCAGCAAGCATGAGGTTCATCGCCAGGTTCCGACGTGGAACTATCGCGTCGTGCATGTCCACGGGCGGCTGTACCTCCGGGACGACGATCGCTTCGTGCGCGGTGTCGTCGCTCGACTGACCCGCACGCATGAAACTCGGGTCGGTTCACCCAAGCCCTGGAAGATGACGGATTCGTCGCCTGAGTACATTGCCGAGATGATTTCGAAGATCGTTGGCATCGAAATCGAGATCACCAGGATGGTCGGTAAGTGGAAGCTCAGCCAGAACAAGGAGGAGCGCGACCGGGTCAACGCGGCGGAAGAGCTCCGCAAGCGCGGTGAACAGGAGATTTCGGTGGCAATGCTCGTCACGGCGGGGGGTGGAAGCTAGCGGCACCCGGCGTCCGCTCGTGGCCGCGACTGGGTTTCCCCGGGGGTCACCGCAAGCAGACTGTGGCCGGCCGGGCATCTCGCTGAAAGTCGGCTTCCTGGCGCCGCCTCGTACTCACACTGGCGGCCAGGAGCAGTCGTTCCTGCGCAGAAAGTCGTCATCGCGCGTTTCGGCATCCACCCGGTCGCCGGCCGCACGCCGGGCCACGAGAACGTGTTGCTCCCCGAGGCCAAGGTGCCCGCCAACATGGTGTTCGAGACAGACGAGCTCAACGAGGACTTCCCTGACACCGGCGTCTCGATGGTGATCGGCGCGAACGACATCGTGAACCCCGCCGCCGAACGGTCCACGGCGTTTCTGCAACCCTTACGGCGGCCACCTCTGGGCGTGGACGGAGGGGGCGCGGGCAGGCGCTGATGGTGCTGAACCTGCGCGGCTGAGTCAGGCGTCGTCGGCGATAAACGCTGCCCAGCGCCGGTCGGAGTGAAGTGACTTCAGGATGGGAGACAACCTCGCTTCTAGCCGCAGGTACCCGAGGAACGAGGCTTTGATGTGCGACCTGCTTGCCAGAGCTTCCTTCTTGCCCTCGAGCGTCCTGAATGCCTCGTCTTCCTGGCCCCGGAAGGTGTAGATCTCCGCGAGCCGAATCACCTCGACGATGTCGTCCCGCAGCGCACTGTCATTCGGCGTCATCGCGAGCCGCGCGAGCGCCGCGTCCGCCTCGGTACGCTTCGCGGGAAGTGCGTAAAGCAGCGCGGTGCCGTAGTCCCTTGCTCGCCCCTCCGGCATTCCGGCCAGGACCCGCTCCGCTTCCGGAAAGCGCCCGAGCAGGACGAGGATGAGCGCGATCTCGGAATCCAGGTCCGGTTCCGCGCCGTCGAAGTTCTCGCGTGTGTTCCGGATCTCCTCGAGAGCCGCCTCCAGCTGCCCGTCCGCAACCAGCATCACGGCAAGATTCGCGCGGTAAGTGAGCGCCATGGGGTCGGCGGCGACGATCCGCCGATGAATCTCGACAGCCGCCTGAAAATCTCCTCGTTCGACGGCAAGTTTGGCTTGCAAGCTCAGAGTCAGTGGATTTTGCGGGTCGAGACGTGCCGACTCTGCCCAGTGCCTTCGCGCCGCCTCGAGATCCGACGACTCGAACAGGAACTGACCTAGGCGGTGGTGGGCGACACCGAGCCCCGGCGCAAGCGCGACCGCACGGCGCGCGGCTTCTCCTTGTTTCTCGATCAGGGAGCGGTCCGGCGGATCGCGGCGCCACGCGAGGAACGAATAGGCGCCCGCGAGAGCAGCCCAGGCCCTCGCATAACCCGGATCGAGCGTCACGGCATCCGTGTAGGCCGCGACGGCGCGTTCGACGTCGCCGGGCGCCCGGCGAGAGTAGAAGTGTTCGCCCTGCGCAAACCGCACCAGGGCATCGACGTTTTCCGTCTCATACCCGGCAGGCAACACGAGCCGGGTCTCGAGCGCGGCAGCAACGGCCATCGATATCTCGTCCTGGATCGTGAACAGGTCGCCGAGGTCGCGGTCGTAGGTTTCCGACCAGAGGTGCGCGCTGTCGGCGGCGTCAATGAGCTGGGCGGTCACGCGGATACGATCCCCCGTTCGCCGGACGCTGCCTTCCAGCACGTGGGTCACCTCGAGCCGGCGCGCAATCTCGGCGATATTGAGCGACTGGTCGCGCAGGGCGAAGGTGGACGTCCTCGCGATCACGTCCAGGCCCTCGGACCGCGTGAGGCGGTTCAGGATGTCCTCGGTGAGACCGTCGGCCAGGAACTGCTGGTCCCGCTTTTCGCTCAGGTCGTCGAATGGCAGGACGGCAATTCGGGGCACGGCACGCGGAGTCGCGGACGCCGGGGCGGGATCCACTCCTTCCCTGTCCAGTGACAGCAGGACCCCTGCGACGAGGGTGATGATGGCCGCGACGGCCGCGGTCCACAGCCAGAGCCCTCTGCGAGAATTTTGGTTCGCCGTCGCAGGGGGTTCGATCGATTCCGCCACACCATTCAGGCGGTAGCCGCGCTTCGGCAGTGTTTCGACGAGGGCGCGATACTCGTCACTGCCGGCGGCGGCGGCGAGCTTCCGGCGCAAGTCGTACAGGCAGCGGGACAGCGCGTCGTCGGTCACCACGACGTCCGGCCACAGCCGGGAAATCAGTTCCTCGCGCGGAACGACCTGGCCCGCACGCTCCGCCAGAATCGCGAGGACGCCCATCACCTTGGGGTCGAGCTGGACCCGGCAGCCGGGACCTGTGACGTCGCCGGTCTGCGGATCAACCCGCAGATCGCCAAGACGAAATTCGCTGCCGGACTTCGCGCCGGTTCTGGTGTCGGCCGCCGTCATTGTGCCCCCCGGGATCGACCCGGTTCTCCCTGGACGAGAACGATATCAGACCGATGTCAGGCATTTATTGATGTTTCGTCAAGACTTTGGCGTTGCCCGGACTGCAGTCTCAGTCGCAACGGAATCCCGTCCGGGATGCCGAGAAACCGCAAGGAGTGAACCATGAAGGGCAATCTGAGAATCTATTCAATGACGGCGGCGAGCTTGCCGCTCGTCTTCGCTTCGATGGGCGCTGATGCGACCACCCCGAAGTACACTGCCTGGAGCGCCGCGACGCCGGTCATCGAGGTCAACAGCACCGTTGCCGACGGGTGCCCGATAGAGTCGCGTGACGGACTCAGTCTCTACATCGCGTCCGGGCGTCCGGGCACGCTGGGCGCCAACGACATCTGGGCGGCGGACCGCGCCAGCAAGAGCGATCCGTTCGGGGAGCCGCAGAACCTCGGCGCCCCGGTCAACACGGACTCGGCCGACTTCTGCCCGACGCCGATTTACGGGAGCTACCTGATGTTCGTGTCCGAGCGGCCCGGGCCGGAGACCTGCGGGGCCGGTCCTGGCCGCGCCGACATGTATATCATCCGGCGCAACGCGGCCTTCGGCTGGGGCGAGCCGAAGCACCTCGGCTGCATCGAGAACGGTACGGGCCCGAACAGCGCCGCGGCCGAGTTCAGTCCTTCGTTGGTGACGACCAAGGAAGGCACTTTCCTCTATTTCTCGAGCACGGTGAGTGGCAATCACGACATCTACGTCAGCAAGAAGCTCGAGAACGGCGAGTTCGGCCCGCCGTCGCCGGTGACGGAGCTCAACACCGAGTTCGATGACCGCATGCCGAACATCAGCAGCGACGGCCTCGAAGTCGTTTTCAGTTCAACGCGGACAACGGACGCGAAGGGCGCAGCGTCATTCGGCAGCTTCGACGTGTTCTACGCTCGCCGCAACAACACGCAGCAGAGGTTCTCGGCGCCGGTCAATCTCGGCCCGGGCGTCAACACGGCCGGCAGCGAGACGCGCCCGTCGCTCTCCTGGGACCTGCAGCGGCTGTACTTCGGCCGTGACGGTGAGATCTATTCCGCCTCACGGACGAAGGAGAAGTGACTTCGGTCGCCGGTCAACGCTGGCGGACGTGATCTCCGGGCGCGTCCCCGAGCGGCTTGTAGCGCTCGGCGGGCGCGCCCACTCCGCCGGCGCGACACGATCCGTTGAGGAGTGGACCTTGAGCACTCCGCCAGGTTGGCCACCACGAACCCGGTTTGGCCTCCGTGGTCGTGAACCACTCGTCCGTGGGCAACGGCGTTCGCCGCCGCGCAGCGTGCGCACGCGGTTCCTGCGCTTCGGATGGTCGGGGCCGCTGACGATGCCGACATTGTGTCCGCCGCTGGTAAGCAGGAAGTGAACTCCAGCGAGGTCGTGAGCCCGCTCGCCTTGTGGACGATTTCCGGGCGCGACGTGGTCGGCGTCGGTAGCGACCATGAACATCGGCACGCGGATGCTTTCCAGCATGATCGTCTCACCCTCAACCTTGTAGCGTCCCCGGCCAGGTCAGTCTTCGCACGGAGGTGATCACACACTTTGAGCGTCTGCTTTGCAGCTACACGAACTTCTGCTCCGGGTCGGCAGCACCTGTGCGGTTGATCGAACTGCGGACGTACCGGCTGCATCGGATGTGGATCAGGGCAGCAAGGCCGTGAGCGGCTGCTTTGGAGAACAGGCCCAGTCGAGCAGCCGTCGGGCAAAGGCGGCTGTACTCGGAAACCGGTCGTTGGCGGTGCGATCTTCTGGCAGCTTGGATGACCGGAAGTGGCCGGGACGAGCCAAAGCGGAGCTCAAATTGACCGCCGTAAACCAGCCATCCAAGGCGGTCCAGCGGGAGAAATTCTGAGCGGATCACCAGGGGCCGGTTATGGCCGATCTCGCGCGTTCGCGAACGGCCGCTTCCATCGCTAAGACCAACGGCCCAGGCTCGACCTGAGATCTCGTCCGTCCCGACAGGCGGACGTAACGTAACTACGCCTTCAGCTTGAACTCGAAGGGCAGTCGCCGCGCGTTGAGATACGCCTGCTCGCCGATGCGCGTCCACGGGATGATCTGCTTCCGGAACGCGAGGAAGTCCACGATGATCCGCTGCACGATGCGATCGGGCGAGCGGTCCGCCGCGTAGATCTCGTTCAGCACCTCGTTCGACTTCTCGCCGCAGGCAATCAGCACGTCCTCGGGGAAGGGCCGCACGATCACGCCGTGATCCTTGACGAGTGTGCGCAGGGCCGGACCCGAGCGCGCGTTGTACTCGGCCAGCATGTCCTTCGTCGCCGCTTCCGCGGCGGTGCGAACGATGGCCTGCAGTTCGGGGTTGAGCGACGCCCAGGCCCGCTCGTTGATCATGAGCTGCAGGTTGGGGCCGGGCTCGTGGTAGCCCGGCGCGTAGTAGTGCTTGCACACCTGGTAGAAACCCAGCGCGAGGTCGTTGTACGGCCCGATCCACTCGGCCGCGTCGATGGCGCCCGACTGCAGCGCGGGGAAGATCTCGCCGCCCGGCAGGGTCACGGGCGTGACGCCGAGCTTGGCGAGCACGCGACCCTGGTTGCCGGGCGCACGGAACTTGAGCCCCTTGAGGTCCTCGACCGAGCGGATCTCCTTGCGGAACCAGCCGAGCATCTGCGTGCCCGTGCTGCCGGCATGGAAGGCACGGATGCCGAAGGGCGCGTAGAGCTCGTCCCACAGCTTCTGCCCGTTGCCGTACTTCACCCACGCGTCGAGCTCGGCCGTCGTGAAGCCGAAGGGGAACGCCGTGAAGAACGGCGCGCCCTCGGACTTGCCCGTGTGGTAGTAGGAGGCGTCGTGGCCGAGCTGGGCCGTGCCGTTCGCGACGGCGCCGAAGCACTCGAGCGCCGGCACCAGCTCGCCCGCCGCATAGACCTTGATCGTGAGGCGGCCGCCGCTCATGGCGGTGATGTTGGCCGCGAGGCGCTCCGCGCCCGCCCCGAGGCCCGGCAGGCCCTTGGGCCAGCTCGTCACCATGCGCCATTCCATCAGGCCCTTCGAGATGGCCGGCGCCGCGACGGCCGCGCCGCTGCCGAGGACGGCGGCCTTGAGGAGCGTTCTGCGTTTCACGCGATTTCCCGGGCCTGAGCCGACTGCGTCGAGTGGGCGGATAGGATAGCCGCTGCAGCGATTCGAGGTGACGACCGAACGGCGTCACCCACCGCGCCCAACGGCCGGCCGCTGGAGCCGGCAGCGCGGCTTGACTCGCCGCGGACGCGCCCAGCAACATGCTCGATCCCAGGCCCGGCGCGCGCCCGCGAAATCGCGGCCACGACTGCCCAGCCACCGCCCCTGCCGGAGCAATTCCATGGACAGACGTGACTTCCTGACGATCGGCGGCCTCGGGCTCGCCGGGCTCGTGCTGCCGATCCACGGCCGCGCGGTGGCGGCCGAGCAACTGCTGAGCACGCTCGACGTCAGCCTCAAAAAGGCCATCGCCGACGCGGCGCTCGAGACGGCGACCAAGGCAGGCGCCAGCTACTGCGACGTGCGCGTCGGCCGCTACCTGCGCCAGTTCGTCCTGACCCGCGAGAACAGGGTCGAGAACACGGTCAACACCGAGTCGTCGGGCATCGGCGTGCGGGTGATCGTCAACGGCACCTGGGGCTTCTCCGCCACCAGCGACCTCACGAAGGATGGCGCCGCGACCGCCGCGGCGCAGGCCGCCGCCATCGCTCGCGCCAACTCGCGCGCCCGGACCGAGCCCGTGCAGCTCGCCAAGGTGAAGGGCGTGGGCGAGGTCGCGTGGCGCACGCCGATCCGCAAGAACGCCATGGCCGTGCCGCTCAAGGACAAGGCCGAGCTGCTGCTGGCGGTCAACGCCGCAGCCCTGAAGGCGGGCGCGAACTTCGTCAGCTCGAACATGTTCGCCATCAACGAGCAGAAGTATTTCGCCTCGACGGACGGCTCCTACATCGACCAGGACATCCACCGCATCTGGGTGCCGTTCACGGTGACGGCGGTGGACCAGGCAAGCGGCCGGTTCCGCACCCGCGATGGCCTGTCGGCCCCGATGGGCATGGGCTACGAGTACCTCGACGGCGACGCGCCGGCCAAGTTCGTGATGCCGAACGGCGTCGTCACCTACGGCAACTCCTACGACATGGTCGAGGACGCGATCGCGGCGGCGCAGCAGGCGCGTGAGAAGCTCAAGGCCCCGTCGGTGAAGCCCGGCAAGTACGACCTCGTACTCGACCCGTCGCACCTGTGGCTCACCATCCACGAGTCGGTCGGGCACCCGCTCGAGCTCGACCGGGTGCTCGGCTACGAGGCGAACTTCGCCGGCACCAGCTTCGCCACACTCGACAAGCTCAAGTCGCGCTTCCGCTACGGCAGCGACCAGGTGACGCTGTTTGCCGACCGCATCCAGCCGCACAGTCTCGGCGCCGCCGAGTACGACGACGAGGGCGTGAAGACGCAGCGCTGGGATCTCGTCAAGGACGGCATCCTGGTCAATTACCAGGCGATCCGCGACCAGGCCCACATCATCGGCGCCGAGGGCTCGCACGGCTGCTGCTACGCCGACTCGTGGTCCAGCGTGCAGTTCCAGCGCATGGCGAACGTCTCGCTCGCGCCGGGCGCCGGGAAGCTCGGCGTGGCCGACATGATCAAGGACGTGGAGAATGGCATCTACATCATCGGCGACGGCTCTTTCTCGATCGACCAGCAGCGCTACAACGCGCAATTCGGCGGGCAGCTGTTCTACGAGATCAAGGACGGCCGCATCACCGGCATGATCGAGGACGTGGCCTACCAGATCCGCACCCCCGAGTTCTGGAACTCCTGCGCCGCCGTCTGCGACGCGGGCGACTACCGCTTCGGCGGATCGTTCTTCGACGGCAAGGGGCAGCCGAGCCAGTCCTCGGCCGTCTCGCACGGCTCGAGCACCGCGCGCTTCAACGGCGTCAACGTCATCAACACCGCGCGCAAGCTGGGCTGAGCGGCCCCGCCGCAGGAGACACACCATGAGCATGTACAACGAAGCGGACGCGCGCGCGCTCCTCGACAAGGTCGTCAAGCTGTCGAAGGCCGACGAATGCACGGCGACGCTCGAAGGCTCGGTCAAGGGCAATGCGCGGTTCGCCCTCAACAACATCTCGACCAGCGGCATCGTCAGTGACACGGTGCTGAGCGTTCGCTCGGCCTACGGCAAGCGCCTCGGCACGGCGACCACCAACGCGTACGACGACGCGTCGCTCGAGCGCGTGGTGCGTCGCGCCGAGGAACTCGCCGAGCTCGCGCCCGAGAACCCGGAGTTCATGCCGGCGCTGGAGAAGCAGGTCTACAAGCCGAGCCCGACCTTCAACGCCTCGGTCGCAGGCATCACGCCGGAGTACCGGGCAAAGGTGGCGACGGACTCCATCGAGCCCTGCCGCGCCGGGAAGATGGTGGCCGCGGGTTTCCTCGCCGACGGCCAGAGCTTCGTCGCGATCGCCAACAGCAAGGGCAACTTCGGCTACCAGCAGGCGACCAGCCTCGACTACACCTGCACCGTGCGCACCGACGACGAGCGCGGCTCGGGCTGGGTCGGACGCAACGTCAACGATGCCGGCCAGCTCGACGTCGCCACGGAGGTCCGCACCGCGATGGGCAAGGCCGGCCGCTCCGTGGACGCCAGGGCGCTTGAGCCCGGCAAGTACACCGTGATCCTGGAGCCCGAGGCGGCCGCGGGCCTCATCTCCTTCATGATGCGGTTCTTCGACGCGCGCCAGGCCGACGAGGGCCGCAGCTTCCTGTCAAAGCGGGGCGGCGGCAACCGGCTCGGCGAGCAGGTGTTCGACCCGCGGGTCAGCATCCACGCCGATCCCTGGGATCCGGTGGTGCCCGTCCTGCCCTGGGACGGCGAAGGGTTGCCGCGCGAGAAGATGGCGCTGGTGGACCAGGGCAAGGTCGCCAACCTCGAATACTCGCGCTATTGGGCGAAGCTCAAGGAAAAGCGCGCCATGGGCTCGCCCGGCAACATCGTGATGGCCGGCGGAACCAAGTCCACCGACGAGCTCGTGCGCGGGACGAAGAAGGGCATCCTCGTGACGCGCACCTGGTACATCCGCATGGTCGATCCGCAGACCGTGCTGCTCACCGGCCTCACCCGCGACGGCACGTTCTACGTCGAGGACGGCGAGATCCGCTACCCGGTGAAGAACTTCCGCTTCAACGAATCGCCGGTGATCATGCTCAACAACGTCGAGGAACTCGGCCGGCCCGTGCGGCTCGGCGGCGGCGGTGGCGGCGGACAGTCCTCGAGGCTGCTGTCCATCCCGCCGATGAAGCTGCGCGACTTCACCTTCACCTCGATCTCGGACGCCGTCTGAGCAGTGCGGCGCCCGCGCAGCCCGCGATGAACCGCGCCGAGTTCCTGCGGCTCCTGTGCGGAGGCCTGGCGGCGTCCGCGCTGGCGCAGGCGCTGCCCCGCCGCGCGCTGGCGGCCGCCGCCGAGCCGGACTACGACTTCTGGTTCACCCGGCTGATGTACGACTCGGGCAACTGGGACGTGGACCAGCGCATGCCCGCGAACCTGATCATGGCGCTGATCGAGTACACGAGCCTCCGGGTGGACCCGAAGGAGCACGTGCTCGCACTCGCCGACCCTCGCATGCTCACCGCGCCCTTCTGCTACCTCGCCGGCCACAAGCTCGTGGAGTTCAACGCCGACGAGCGGCGCAACTTCGAACGGTACGTGCGCCGCGGCGGCTTCGTGTTCGTGGACGACTGCAACCACGACATCGACGGGCTGTTTGCGCGCTCGTTCGAGGCGGAGATGGCGTCGATCTTCGGCGCGAAGGCGCTGCGCCCGCTTCGCAACGACCACCCGCTGTTTTCGAGCTTCTTCAGCTTCGACGGACCGCCGACCACCGGGTTCGAGCTCAACGGCTGGGGCGACGACCTCGTGCACGAGCACCTGCGCGGCATCGAGATCGACGGTCGCCTCGGCGTCCTCTACAGCAACAAGGACTACGGTTGCGAGTGGGACTACGACTGGCGCAACAAGCGCTGGCTGGCCGAGGACAACACGAAATTCGCGGTCAACATCGCGATCTACGCCCTGACGGGCTGACGCGCACGAACCTGCGGCAGGAGCCCCGGATGAACCGATTGGTCAGCGAAGCGGAAGTCCAGTCGCAGCTCGCGCAGCTCGAGACGCTGCGCGGCGCGATCGCGCAGGCGATCGTGGGCCAGGAGACGGTCGTCGAGCAGCTGCTGATCGGGCTGCTGGCGGGCGGCCACTGCCTGCTCGAAGGCGTGCCCGGCCTCGGCAAGACGCTGCTGGTCCGCTCGCTGGGACGGGCGCTCGACCTGCAGTTCCACCGCATCCAGTTCACGCCGGACCTCATGCCGAGCGACATCCTCGGCACCGAGATCCTCGAGGAGGACCACGGCACCGGGCGACGCCACTTCAAGTTCCAGCCTGGCCCGGTGTTCACCAACCTGCTGCTCGCCGACGAGCTGAACCGTACGCCGCCCAAGACGCAGGCCGCGCTGCTCGAGGCGATGCAGGAGCACACCATCAGCTACGCGGGAGTCACCCGCCCGCTGCCCGAGCCGTTCTTCGTGCTCGCGACGCAGAATCCGCTGGAGCAGGCCGGCACCTACCCGCTGCCGGAGGCGCAGCTCGACCGGTTCCTGCTGCACATCCGCGTCGAGTACCCGACGGAGTCCGAGGAACGCGCGATCCTGCTGCACACCACCGGCGTTCCGGGCGCGCCGGTGCCGCAGGTCATGAGCGGCGCGAGCGTGCTCGAGTTGCAGACGCTGGCCCGCGAGGTGCACGTCGGCGACGACGTGCTCGACTGGATCAACCGCCTCGTCCGCGCCAGCCGGCCCGGCGCGGACGCCGCGCCCGAGGTGCGGCAGTGGGTGCGCTGGGGCGCGGGTCCGCGCGCGGGCCAGTCGCTGGTGCTGGCCGCGAAGGCGCGCGCCCTGCTGCACGGGCGCCTCGCGGCCACCCGAGACGACGTACGCGCGCTCACCGCGCCGGTGATGCGGCACCGCCTGCTGCTCACTTTCGTCGCGGAGGCCGAGCAGAAGAGCGCCGACGACGTGGTCGCGGCTCTGCTCGACGGCGTGCCGTTCCCCGGCGCCTGATCGCGCCGTGACCGCGGGCATTCCCGAGTTCATTCCGGCGGACGTCCGGGCCCGGCTGCGCGACCTGCGCCTGCTGGCCCGCCGACCGTCCGGCAGCCCGGGGTTCGGCGGTCACCCCAGCCGCAGCCGCGGCGCCGGCCTCGAGTTCGCGCAGTACCGCGCCTACCAGCAGGGCGACGATCCGCGGCAGGTCGACTGGAAACTGCATGCCCGGTCCGACCGCTACTACGTGCGCGAGGCCGAGCGCGACAGCCCGCTCGAGGTGTGGCTGCTCATCGATGCGACCGCGTCGATGGCGCAGGGCGACGCCGCGCGGCCCGGCTGGTCACGGCTCGACGCGGCGCGCGGCATCGCCGCCTGCGTGATCGAGCTCGCGCTGCGCCAGGGCGATCGCTTCGGGGTCGTGACGATCGGCGGCGAGGGCGTGGCGATGGTTCCGGCCGCGAGCGGCCCGCGCCAGCGCAACCGCTGCCTGCTGCACCTGCACCGGTTGCAGGCCGCTGGCGCCTGGCCCGCGGCGGCGGGCCTGCGCGCCGTGGGCGAGCGCATCCGCCCCGGCGCCCTCGTGCTGGTGCTCGGCGACTGCTTCGACGAAGCCTGCGTGGCGCTGGCAGAACAGCTGTCGGCGGCGCGACGCGAAGTCCTGACCGCGCAGATCCTCACCGCCGAGGAGCGCGACTTTCCCTTCCGCGGCGGATACCGCTTCACGGATCCCGAGTCGGGCGAGGAAGTGCTGAGCGACGGCGCCTCCGCACGCGAAGGGTTCCTGGAGCGCTTCGCGGCCGCGCGCCACGCCCTCGCGGCGCGGCTAGCCGGCCAGGGCATCCGCCACTTCGAGTATTTCCTGGACCAGCCGCTCGACGCACCGTTGCGGCGGCTGTTCGGCCGGGCCTCCGTCGACGCCGGTCCGGAGCGAAGTTGAGCTTCGGGTTGCTGCTGCCGGCCGGCCTGGCGGCCCTGTTTGCGCTGCTGCTGCCGCTGCTGCTGCACCTGCACCGGCGCACGGAGCAGCAGCCGGCGATGTTCGCCGCGCTGCGCTGGCTGAAGGTTCGACAGCGGCCGCAACGAAAGATCCGGTTCGAGGAGTGGCCGCTGCTCGCGCTACGGCTGCTGCTGCTGGCCGCACTCGCCCTGCTGCTCGCGCAGCCCGTGCTCTCTGGCGCGCCGGGCGGTGAGCGCTGGGTGGTGGTCGCACCCGGCATCGATCGGGCCCAGGCCCGCGCGGCCCTCGCGGCGCCGGACGCCGCGTGGCACTGGCTGGCGCCGGGCTTCCCCTCGCTCGAGCGCGATCCGCCGACGGGAACGCAGCCGCTCGGCAGCCTGCTTCGGGAACTCGATGCCACGCTGCGCGAGGATTCAATCGTGACCGTCGTGGTACCGGCACGACTCGAAGGCCTCGACGGCGAGCGCCCTGCCCTGCGCCGTGACGTGGAGTGGCGGGTTCTGGAAACCGAATCGACGAGCTCGCCCGCTGCGTCGCCGCGGCCGCTGCTGCTTGCAGTGCGACACGCGCTTCCCGACGACCCCGCGCTGCGCTACCTGCGGGCGGCCGGGGCGGCATGGGCCGCCGAAGCCGCGGGGCCGGCTGCGAATCGCGCGCGCATCGACATCGCTCCGGCGTCCGAGCCGATCGGGCCGGAGGTGCGCGGGCTCGTGTGGCTGGCGCCGGGCGCGTTGCCGCCGGAGCTTCGCGCGTGGATCGAGGCCGGCGGCACGGCACTGCTGGCTGCGGCGACCGAAGCACCCGGGCCCGACGCCGGGAGCGCCCTGTGGCGAAACGCGGCGGGTGAGGCGCTGGTGCTCGGGCGCGCGATGGGCAACGGCCGCGTGATGCAATTGACGCGCGTACTGGCGCCGGCCAACCTGCCCGAGATCCTCGATCCCGATTTTCCGGACCGCCTGCGCGCGCTGTTCGAGCCGCCGCCGCCGCCCGACAGCGCGTACGCCGAGGCCCACTCGCCGCGGTCCGGCGGACCGGAGCTGCCGCCGACGCCGCGCCCGCTGCATCCGTGGCTCGCGCTGCTCGTCGCGACGCTGTTCGCGCTCGAGCGCTGGCTCGCCACGTCGCGCCGCCGCGAGCGTGCCGCGTGAGCGCGACCGGCGTCCTCGAGGTTCTCGCGAGCGCGGCCCGGCGACGTCGCGCCGCCATCCTGGTTGCGCTAGCGTTGCCGCTCATCCTCGCGGCGGCCGCGGTGGCGTGGCGCGTCGCCGGTGCCGGTGCTGACGGGCCCGCGACCGCGCTGGTCGTGCTGGCCGTGGGCGCCGCCGCGCTGCTCGGGTGGATCGCTCGCTCGACGCGGCCGTTCGACGCGGGCTGGGTGGCGCGACAACTCGATGATCGGCGCCCCGATCTCGAAGACAGTGCCAGCTTGCTGTTGCGCGAGCCGGCGCAACTCAACCGCCTGCAGCACCTGCAGCGGGCGCGCCTCGAGCGACGGCTGACCGACGCGCCGCCACCCGACCTGCGCCCCGCGTGGCCGGGCCGCGCCGTGGCACTCAGCTGGGCATTCGGCGCGGCGATCGCAACCGCCGCACTGCTGGCACCGCCGCTGCACGACGGCTCCACGCGCGGCGCAGCGCCGGCCCGCGCTTCAGCGCCCGCCGACGCAACCGAGCCGCAGCTCGTCGAGCGACACCTCGACATCGAGCCACCGGCGTACACGGGTCTGCCGACGCACAGCGAGGACACGCTCGATGCGAAGTTGCCCGCAGGCTCGCGCCTGCGCTGGCGCCTGGCGTTCGAGCCGCAACCGGGTTCGGTCGATCTCGCCTTTCACGACGGCAGCCGCATCGCGCTCGCGCAGGCCGACGGCGGGTGGACCGCGGAGCGCCGCATCGACCGGTCGGCGCTGTACCGCGTGCTCGTCGACGGCGAGGCCACGGGCACCGCCACGCCACTGCACCGCCTCGAGGCAATCGCCGACCGGCCGCCGGCGATCCGCGTGCTCGGGCCGACCCAGGCGGTGACGCTCATCGAGGCGGGCCAGCGGCAGTGGCTGCTCGAGTTCGAGGCGAGCGACGATCACGGCCTCGGCCCCGCCCGGCTTGCGGTCACGCTCGCACAGGGCGGCGGCGAGAACGTCACCGTCACGGAGCGCACGATCGCACTGCGCGGCAAAGGCGACGCGCGACAGCAGCGCTACTCGCACCGCCTGGACCTCGCGCAGCTCGGGCTCGCGGCGGGCGACGACGTGATCGTCCGCCTCGGCGTGCAGGACAACCGAAGGCCGACGCCGCAGTCCGCACGCAGCGCCAGCCTGATCCTGCGCTGGCCCATGGGGAGCGGCGAGGAATCCACCGGCATGGAGGGCATCGTGCGGCAGACGCTGCCCGCGTACTTCCGCAGCCAGCGGCAGGTCATCATCGACACCGAGGCGCTGGTCGCGGAGCGCGGCAAGCTGCCCGCCGAACGCTTCGAATCACGCTCGGACGCGATCGGCGTGGACCAGCGGCTGCTGCGGCTGCGCTACGGACAGTTTCTCGGCGAGGAGGTCGACGAAGGTCCGGAGATTGAGCCCGAGGATCACGATCACGCCGACGCGGAGCCGGCGCCGGAACGTGGCACGACGGACTCGGTGCTGGAGCAGTTCGGGCACACCCACGACATTCCCGAGGCCGCCACGCTGCTCGACCGCGAAACGCGGGAGCTGCTGCGGGCGGCGCTCGGCGAGATGTGGCAGGCCGAGCTGCACCTGCGACAGGGCCAGCCCGAGCGCGCGCTGCCTTTTGAATACCGGGCCCTCGATCGCATCAAGCAGGTGCAGCAGGCGAGCCGCATCTATCTGGCGCGCGTGGGGCTCGAGCTGCCGCCGATCGATGCGACCCGCCGGCTCACGGGTGATGCGGGGGGCGTTCGCAGCCGCGGCGATCCGCTGGCGCCGTCCACGCCCGCGGACGCACTGCCGGCGACCCTCTGGCAACGACTCGGCGAACCCGTTGCGGCTCGCGATCAAGCCGCGGCGAGTGCGCTGCGATCGGATCTCGAGTCACTCGCGAAGTGGATCGGCGAGCGGGAGACCCAGCTGCCGCAAGCCATCGAACTGCTGGCCGCAATCGACGCATGGGTCAACGACGTCTCCTGCGAGCCTTGCCGCGCGCAGCTCCAGGCCTTGCTTTGGCCGCTGCTGCCCTCCCCGGCCGCAGCAATCGGCCCGCGTGCGACGGCAGGTGCGTCCGGGACGGCTTACCTCGAGGCCCTCGAAACCCTCGAGTCGCTCCAGGCACCCCAGCCCGAGGTGAGCCCTTGAACGCCGCGGTCGTGAGCGCCACGGTGCTGGCCCTGGGCGTGCTGGCCGGGAGCGTGCGGCTGCTCTGGCCGTCGCGCTCCGCGACGACTCGGGCGCGACCCTGGCGCACGGCGCTGTTGCTGGTCGGGCAGGCCGGCGCCGCGCTGCTCCTGTACCTGGCGATGTTTCCACCGTCCACCCGCACGACGCCCGCAGCCCTCGTCGTCATCACCGCCGACGCCACGGAGGCGCAGCTCGCGCGGATCGAGCCGCAGGCCCGTGTCGTGGCGCTGCCCGAGGCTCCGGCGAGCGCCGCGATCGAGCGCGTGGCGGACCTCGCGACGGCGCTGCGTCGCGACCCTGCCGTGGAGCGGCTTGAGATTGTCGGCGCCGGACTGCCGTTGCGCGATCGCCATGCTGCGCGGAAATCGAGCTTCGAGTTCGACCCCGCACCGCTGCCGCGCGGGCTGGTCGAGCTGTGGTCGCCGCGACGCGTGACCAGCGGATCGTCCTGGCGTGTCTCCGGGGTAATCAACGACGTGCCCGGCGCCACCGTGGAGCTGCTCGATCCGTCGCAGAAGCGAGTGGGTAACGCAATACCCGGGGACGACGGGCGCTTCACGCTGCAGGCGGACGCGCGCACGCCGGGACGGGCGCAGTTTCGCCTGCGCATCCGCGACGCCGCGCAAGCCGTGGTCGAGGAGGTCGAGGTGCCGCTGCTCACGGTGGCGGGCACGCCCTTGCGACTGCGGGTGTTGTCCGGCGCGCCGAGCCCGGAGCTCAAGTACCTGCGCCGCTGGGCACTCGACGCCGGCGTGCAACTGCAAAGCGAACTCGCGCTGCGCCCGGGCGTGCGGGTGCTGCGATCCGCCGCCCCGCTCAGCGCCGATGCGCTGCGCGAACTCGACGTCGTGATCCTCGACGAGCGCGCCTGGCAGTCGCTCGGTGCCGCCGGTCGGGACACGCTGGCCGATGCGTTGCGCGCAGGTCTCGGCGTCGTGATTCGCGTCACCGGCGCGCTCACCGAGCGTGACCGCCGGGACCTGCAGGCGCTGGGTTTCGACGTGCGCGACGCCGAACTTCCGCAGACGGTCCGGCTCGCGGGCGTCGAGACGACGCTGACGCGAAGGCCCCTGCAGGTGGAGTCCCGCGACGGCGTGCCGCTGCTGCGCGACGGCCGCGGCGAACCGCTGGCGCTGTGGCGCGCGGAGGGCCGGGGCCGCATCGCGCTCTGGTGGCTGAGCGACAGCTACCGACTCGCGCTCGACGGATCACGCGCCGCTCACGGCACGCTCTGGAGCCACGCACTCGCGACCGTGTCCCGGCCACGCGGAGCGCGCGAACCGGAGCTCGTGGACGCCGATCCGCGCGTCCAACTGCGGCAGGTGATCTGCGGACTCGACGCCAACGCGGAGGCGTCCGTGGTGACGCCCGACGGCGCGCGCGTCCCGCTGCTGCGCGAGTCGTCCGGTTGTGCAGCCTATTGGCCGGAGTCGGCCGGCTGGCACGCACTGGACACCGGCGACGGCGAATTGCCGCTTTACGTCCGTGCGGCCGGCGAAGCGCCGGGCCTGCATGCGCAGGAGTTGCGCACCGCGACGGCGGCACTGGTCGCGAACCGCAGTCAACGACCGGCTGCTCAGCGGAAAGGAGGAGCGCCCGAATCGCCGTGGCCATACCTGCTCGGCTGCCTCGTCGCGCTGGGCGCGACGTGGTGGCTGGAACGATCGCGAGCCGGACGACCGTAGCGGCGCCCCCTGCGCATCCTTCACTGGAGAGTGGCATGAAGTACACGACGATCGAGACGACGCACGAAGTCACGCTTGCGCCCGCGCAGCCGCCGGTGGCCTCGGTGGTCCTGCTGCACGGCCTCGGGGCGGACGGGTGGGACTTCGTGCCGATCGTGGCGGAGCTCGGGCTGCCCGATGCGTTGCCAGTGCGCTTCGTGTTTCCGCATGCACCGGTCCGTCCCGTGACGGTGAACAATGGCTACGAGATGCGAGCCTGGTACGACATCAAGGCCTTCACGCCCGAGGGCCGGGCGGATGCCGCCGGGCTCGCCGAGTCCACGCGACGGGTGGACGCCTACCTCGAAGCGGAGATGGCTCACGGTGTCGAGGCGTCGCGCATCGTGCTCGCCGGCTTCTCACAGGGCGGCGCGGTCGCCTTGAGCGGCGGGCTGCGCTTCCGCGAGCGGCTCGCGGGACTGCTCGCACTCTCGACCTATCTTCCGTATCCCGAGACGCTCGCCGCCGGCAGGTCGGTGGCGAACTCGGGCGTGCCGATCCTGATGTGCCACGGCCGGATGGACCCGGTGGTACCGGTCTCCATGGGCATCGAGGCGCGCGACCTGCTCAAGGCCCAGGGCTACGCGGTCGAGTGGCACGAGTACCCCATGCAGCACGAGGTGTGCGCAGAAGAGCTCGTGGTGATCGGGCGCTGGCTGCGGGCGCGGCTGGCGGGCGACGGCGACTGATCCGGCTACTGGCGCGCAGCGGGCGTGCGCTCGGCGTCGGTCGCGGCGCGCACCCCGCGGTATTCGACGCCCGCGTTCCAGCCCGGCCAACTGCCGTCGTCGGCGAGCACGCGGCCGAGCTCGTAAGCCACGCGCGCTTCCTGCGCCGTGCCGGCGAAGGTCCAGGCCGGATCGAATTCGTCGGTGGTCTGGTGGTAGTGGCGCGCGTTGTAGACCTCGACCCAGGCATTGCCCGCCGCCGTGCCGCCTTCGACGAGGTCGCGTCCGGCGCGGAACGCAAGTGCCGGCACGCCCTTCTTCGCGAACGGAAAGTGATCCGAGCGGAAGTACCAGCCGGCTTCCGGATTGGGCTCGGGCGTGACACGCAGCCCCAGCGTCGTGGCCGCGTCCGAAAGTCGTGACTCGAGATCGGTGCGGCCGCCGCC
>Ga0316613_10001165_pt1 | contig 18256 bp, 26 predicted proteins | sample OWC_soil_day10_C_2_FD_207647 | JGI IMG/M metagenome (GOLD analysis project Ga0316613, IMG submission 207647) | Wetland soil microbial communities from Old Woman Creek delta, Ohio, United States - OWC_soil_day10_CT_b | ecosystem: Environmental > Terrestrial > Soil > Wetlands | place: USA: Ohio...
CGCTAAACCGTCGCAGAGCACCGGCTTGGCGTGGCGGATGGCAACATCGCTCAAAGCATCAACAAGCTTTTTGGGCATGGGGATACTCCTGAAACCGTACCCCCAACCGTACCCCCAAAAAATTGAGGTGTCAAGAAACGGCATGGGACGCCCAGAAAGACAAAACCCGCGAGAACACTGAGGTTCTGGCGGGTTATGCTACTTCATGGGACGTTGCAAAACGTCATTCTGGCGGAGACGGAGGGATTCGAACCCTCGATTCAGGTTTGTGCCCGAATGCTCCCTTAGCAGGGGAGTAAATGTATATTTTAACTCGTTGTATTACAGCGATTTTAATAGTATTAACGCAATTTCGGCAACAACTGTGCGACAATCCACCTGTTTCGAACAGAACGGAGCGACGCAGAAAATGGCCACAATCACGCAACGCGATAACGGAGGCTGGCAAGCTGCTGTGCGTCGGAAAGGACATCCAGCGGTGTACGGCACGTTCGCCAAGAAGAGTGATGCCGAAATATGGGCCGCCGAAGTCGAGCGCGAAATTAGGATGGGCGTCTACATGCCGCGAAAGGAAGCGGAGACGACGACTTTCGCCGATCTTGCAAAAAGCTTTTCGATCGACTATGCCCCACACCACTATCGCGGGAAAGCCTGGAAATACAAGCTCACTGCTTTGACGGCAAGGCTCGGTAAGTATGCACTAACCGCGATTTCGCCGGCCGTCGTCGTGAAGTATCGCGACGAGCGTCTATCTGACCCGGACCCTCGCTACAAGCTCAGCAGAGACACTGCACCGAGCGTCAGCGCGGCGACCGTGAAGACGGAGCTAGACATGCTCAGCAAGGTGCTCGATGTGGCGCAGAAGGAGTTTTCGATTGTCCTTCCTGCCGGCAATCCTGTGCGGAGCATCCGAAAGCCCAAAGGTGGCCGAGGACGCGACCGAAGGTTGACGCAAGCGAAATGGTCGATGCTGGAAGCAGAATGCAAGCAGAGCGGTAATCCGTGGCTCGCGCCGGCGGTGACGCTGGCTGTTGAGACTGCGATGCGGCAGGGTGAGTTGCTGTCTCTGGAATGGAAGAACATCGACAAGAAACGCCGGCTTGCGCTTTTACTCGATCCATCGAAGATTAAGACCGAAGAACCGCGAGCCGTCCCGCTTTCTAGCCGCGCGCTGGACGCATTGAAGAGCCTGCCGCAGAGCCTTGATGGTCGTGTCATCCCCCTCGGCAGGATGACTCTCTACAAGGCGTTTGAGCGGGCTTGCGCGCGAGCAGACATCGCGGACTACACATGGCACGACATTCGCCACGAATCACTGTCACGACTCGCAGAGCGCGGCGACTTCACGGTCATTGATCTGGCCGCTGTTTCGGGCCACAAGACGCTACAGATGCTCAAACGGTACACGCACTTGCAGGCAGAGAAATTGGCGGAGAAGATGGGGTAGCAACGGGACAATTGCCCACATGAACGGGAAAGACGTGGGTTGCACAATGAAGCAGCCTGCAAACAGAATATTCTTCTGTAAAAAAGTCTCGCATTCGCTATCATTTGGCTCCATGAAACATTTTTCGCGAGACGACCGTGAGCGGCAAATACGAATCAGAGACAGGCTTGCAAGAGCTTTAGTAAGAGCCGAATGGCATAGACGCCCCCGAAGACGCAAAACGCGAAGTAAAGAGGATCGCGACGCGAACCCCCGAGCATGCTGTATTCGCGCTCCCAAGGTGTTCGATTGCGATCACCCGGATGCTCGTAGGCAATTGATGGAGTTTTTCGTTGATTTGCGTACTCATTTCCACCAGCACTCAGATCGCACGTTGCTGATTGACTTCTCCCGAACGACGCGTTTCATCTCAGGAGGAACACTGCTATTTTACGCGGAACTAACCCGACTAATTGACTATCGAAATGGTAGGGTGGCTGTCCGATGTACGGCACCAGCTAACGATCGGGCAAGCCAGGTTTTGGAGCAGATCGGCATTTTTGCACTGTGCCATCACAAATCAGGCTGCCAACCGACCCGAGAGGATGTAGTTCACTGGCGTATTGCGCGGGGGCACTTGGTCGACAACACGATTTGCGCACCGGTGATTGAAGCATTTGAGGAGCAAATTTCCGCACCGCTGGTTGATGACATTTTGGGGGGGCTTGCAGAAGCGATGGCAAACGCGGTGCATCACGCATATGACGACCTTCGAGATGACGGGATGAACTTTCCAGACATCAAGGACTGGTGGATGTTTTCGCAAGCCAAAGATGGTTATTTGAGTGTCGTTTTTTGCGATCTTGGTGTTGGCATACCAGCGACACTTCCGGTAAAAAGGCCGTGGCTGATCCGACAAATGGAAAGCCTGGGACTGCCGGTCAATGATGCCGATTGCATTAAAGAAGCGATCAATGAAGGCCGTAGCCAAACGGGGATGGCGGGGCGTGGACACGGACTTGGCAACATTATCGACGTTGTAGAGAACGTACCAAAAGGCGTCGCGGTTGTGTTGAGCAACCGAGGGCGATATGATTCACGGAGCGGCCGGACGACCTCGGGCAACTATAGTGATAGTATTCGAGGCACGCTGATCTACTGGCGTGTGCCGTTGCAAGAGCGTCACGCTTAAGCGAGACCGAAATGGAGACAAAAACAGTGATTAATGTTGCACGCGACTTTGGGCGCTATCCTGCCGGTCGCTATTTGTCTGACGGTCCCTTTAGCGGGCAAGCTTTTAGGCAAGAACATCTAGTACCAGCGTTGCGTCGAGTACATGGCGTCATTGACATCGAACTAGATGGAGCCCGTGGTCTAGCCTCGTCATTTCTTGAGGAATCGTTCGGGGGGTTGGTCAGGGAAGAGGGTTTTGACCCCCAGACTCTGCTAAAAAGACTTAGCCTGCATTCAAGCGACCTCAGTCTTGTCGAAGAAATTCGCGATTACATAGTATCCAGCCAGGCGAAATCGGCCCCCAACTGAAATGGCTTGGGCCGAGAGTTCTACAAACCTCGTAACCTGGGTGTTGGCTTTCGGTGGATGGTACGCCGTCCACAAAGCGACACTTAGCCGCGAACGTCGAAAAGAGAAACGCGAAGCTGCTTCCCAGGTATGCATCGACCTTCGGGCTGTTGAGCGCTTGGCTATTGATTTTCATTCTGCAGAACAACGCAATTCCCGCACGGCAACGGACCTTCGCCAGGATACGGAAAGGCTAATCCTCCGCCTTCAGCGCAAACCATTCGCAGAGCTCAGTATTCCGTTGTACCGATTGATTCAGCTTCGACGGAGCATTTCCCGGCACAACATGGATCCTTGTGATTTTTCGTGCCAAGCTCCAGACAGCGAACTTGTCCGCGAAATTCGGAACGCGGTCACAGATATTATCGAGTCGATAGAGGATCGTCGAGAGCAATGTTGGACCTAAAATCTTAGCTCTAGCCGCCTTGCGCCGGGGAGTGATACCAACATAAGTGCCCCACACGGGTTGCAACCGAGAACGCCTCACTGTGATACAAATTGGGCTTGCTACAGAACTGTTAAGCAGTAGCAGCCGCACGAAGCATTAAATCAACGACTTACCCGTCTTTTTTTGCCTCGCCTCATTTGAGTCCTTGCCCCATTCCAAACTTTCGAGTCGCCACATGCGCTCTGCGATGAGGGCAGCGTGAACGCCTGAAACTATGCGAGCCCTGTCGTCATCCTGTTCATCGACGGCACAAACAATATCATCAGCCGCCGCGCCTCGCTTATGCAGCTCCTCGGCGAGTTCACGCGCATCTTCCATGTCGTACGACAACACCTCGCCTGACGGCAATCGAGCCGACAATCGACTCGCCACGGTGATTATCTGAATTTTTCCGGTATCAGGAACATCACGAAATGGCTTTTTGGCTTCCTGTGTCCAATGGGCAAGCAATTTGTGATGCGGATAACGCCCCTGGAACTGATAGATCAAGTCGTTGAAAATAGTTTCCGCTACCTCCGGCTTCCCTTGCGCGTTATGCAGCGTCCAGGCACCGATGGCGGCCAAAACTTCGAGAGAAGCAGGGTCCAGCTTCTTCATGCCAGTCTCCGGGCGGCGCAGCCAAAGCCGCAACTAGAAAATCCATGACGAATTGTAGCAATTCGCGCCATCATGACTTTGCCCTCGGTTCGACAGACTCATCAAAAGCGCCCACACGGACCAAACCGCCGAACATGTCGGTGATTCCCATAAACCCGACGCCATGTGCCGTGAAGCCCAGCCGTTCATCGTGCGTCCGGAAATTCAAGCTGTCGTGATGGTGCCCGTGGAACGCGAACTTCACCCTCAACGATTGCGCGAGCGACGTGATCGCGCCAAAGCCATTCGGATGACAATCCGGCGCTTCATGCGTCACCAGAATATCGGCGGTCTGCGCATAGAGTTGCAGCCAGTCTTCGTAAAAAATCGACGATTGGTGTTTCCGCAACACCCCGTCACGGCTGACGATCGACGTCGTAAGCTCATCAGAGACCACCCGCAAGCGGCAAGGCCGTCGCACATTCTGACTCTCGACGAAATCGTTCCATCCTGGCACCAACGGGTCTTCCATACCTTCTTGCGGATACCAAATAGCGCCTCGAAAAACACCGCCCAGTCCCGCAACGCGCACCCCAGCAATTTCGGCAACGCGCCCGTGGAGATTTCTTTCCTGAAAGAGCCGGTCACCCCATAGGTTTGCATAATTCTCGGCGCTGTCGGTGTCGTGGTTGCCGGGAATCGCCCAGCACTGGATGCCCGTGGCCTCAATCGCAGCGACGCATTCCGAAAACGGCGCAGGGCACTCCATATCCCCCAAGAAGATCACTGCCTCAGGCGTCTCTCCCGATGCGGACACGGTTTCCAGAACGTGATCGAAATTGCCGTGCACGTCGCCCAGCATCCAAATATAACCGTTCATAGATCCCTCACGACATATCCGGATTTTTGATGGCTGCAATTCGGTGCGTTAGCGTCGTGTCGGCTTGGATACTCCATCGCTGCCCTCCTGCATGAGCCAAGGAAAACGTGGCGCAATTCGGCATGGGTAAGGCTTGCTGGAAGCGCCGGAAGGCGCGCATCTCGCCTGCATCGCTGACACGGTAGCCCAGCGACAGCCAATGCAATAACCGGAACCAGATACCGTGGCCGAAGACCACCGTGCCGTCCGGCATGGTTTCCATGTTGACAATGAATGAGCGCACGCGGGCCTCGAACTCGGCGAAGGTATCGGCGTTCTGCCCAAGCCGGCGATGCGGGTCTGGATTGTCCCAGTAGTCCTTCACAAAGGGCTTGCGCTGCGCGCCGTCCATACCTTCAATCAAAACAGGATCGATCACCGAGAATTCATGTAGGCTGTGGTGTATCTGCGACGTCAGTGCATGGCGGTTGCAGAAAGGTGTTGCCGTCTCATGAGTGCGTATGAAGCGGGATACGAAGACCGTGGACGGTTCAACATTGAGCGCAGTCGCCAAGGCAGCGGCCTGGCGATGGCCCAAGGCAGAGAGTGGAATAGCGTCGTGCGGCATCGTGATACCGCCCGCATTCGCGATGCTCTCGGCGTGCCTGATGAATGTGATCGTCTTCATCTCTCTTCGGTGTCCACACGCGCTACGATCCAGCCCAATCGGTTTGCCGTATCGATAAACAGCAACAACGGTGCATTTTTCACAAAACCAAATCCTCTCACTTGAGCGAAATCCTCAGTCCCAACTCCGTCTTCATGGACAGCAAAGCCTCGGCATTGCCCGTCGCATCGTCAACCGGGTTGTGCGTATGCGGCGTCTTGGCCAGGTGCTTGAAGCTCGTGAACATGTCTCTTGCAACGCCTTTGTAAAGCGATCCGAGATCCACCGCGCTATGCCCGAAAGGGTTTCGCCCTAAAAAGTGATGGAAGTACCAGTTGACGAACTGCCAGTCGTATCCAGCGTTATCGGAAATCATGATCGGGCGCCCGTTCGTGTTTTCCTGAACCCACTTCTCGAACCGAGCCATGACCTCGCACGGGTTGTCAAACGCCAAGGCATTCTCCCGAGTAAAGCCGCTGACGGCCAGCGCTTCGGGAACCCAACGTTCCGAGATGGGACGAAATTTCCCGTAGAACGTCCGACTTAGCGCCGTTTCTACAATCACCGCGCCAAGGCAGATCATTGAGAAATCACCAGGGATTGGACCATCTGCCTCAACGTCGACCATCACGTAACTCATCATCAAACCTCGATCACCAAGTCAGGCCGGAAGCCTTGTTCGCCCTCGCTCGGGTAGCCCCTTTGGTTGGACACCACCCGGCACCCGTCTTTAGTCACAAAATCACTATTCGTGTGCGTGTGTCCGTAGCACCAAAGCGCGATGCGATGCTTTTCCATCAGCCACGAGAGGTCTGTAACGAAGTAAGGCGACACGTCGCTGCCTTCATGCTGCCGGGCTACGCATTGGCGATGCGGCGCAAAGTGAGTTACCACCACAGTCTTACCGGCGAACGGCTTTGCGAGTTCGGCATCAAGCCAGCGTACAGCGGTTCGGTGCAGCTTGAGCGTATCGCGAGGCTCCAGATGCTTGCCGCCACGCGCCAGGATCATCCAATAGTCGTTAATGCCCCGCCGGGCGACATCCATGTACGCCTCTGCCTTGTCGGAGCCGTGCAGATCAAATCCGCTCCATAGCGTGCAACCAAGAAAGCGCACGCGCTGCGTAGCGAGCACTGCTGCGGTGCCGTCCAGCTCAAGGCTGCGCCGTTCCAAAAAATGCACGCCGGAATGCTCCCAGGCCGGTTTTTTCATCTCATCCAACAAGCCCAGGTGCGCGTCGTAGTATTCGTGGTTGCCGGCTACATAGACAACCGGCTGCTGAAATGCTGTCGACGCCCACGACAGGCCGCGCGTGTGACTGCCAATATCACCGGCAAGAATCACCACGTCAACATCGAGTTCGGGCGGCTCCCAAAGCTGGGACTCAATTGCTGCAATCTCGCGGTGCAGATCGGAGTAGATCGCGATTTTCATTTACTGATCACCTTGTTTAGCCTTCGACAAAACGGCGAATTTGCGACAACACATCGGCATCGTTAATGCCCCATTGAGGGTCGCACACAATCAAATTCGGCCAGTTTTCTGGGAAGGCTTCCGGCGAGTCGTCCAGAACAGCAAAGCGCTGCACGTCGTGCATACAGACATAGTTGAGAATACTTTGGTGGCGATCTCTGCCCTCGGTAACCCCCGCAATGCACGGCTGCATAACCGCAGGGAATCGGGCGATCAGTTCGTCTGCTGGGTACAAGTGTCGCCAAGACGAATGAACCACAATCGCAACCGAATACGGTTCGATGATCTGCCACAGCAGTGGCGCCCATTGAAAAAGCGCCGGGTTATCTGCTACGACCAGCGCGTTCCCACAATATTCGAGATCGCGGGAGTCCATCGCGTGAAACACACCGTCGAAATCAACAAAGAGCGTGGTCTTCATGCCAGATATTCTGCGGTTTTCGCTCACAAGATCTCCTTGCCGATCGGCGATGCGCTTTCCCATGCTCGCATTTCTTCGTCCAGAGCCAAGGGGCCAGGAGGCATTTGAGCCAATAGGTCGGCAAGCCGGTAACGTGGTTTCCGGGTGGTCTTGATGATGATGAACTCTGGTGGTCGCAGCGTCAGGTCACGCCTTTTTGCCGCTCTCATCAAGATATATCCTCCGTGCATATTCCAGATTTCAACACTTGATGACCTCGGTTTCGAGCCATTGATCAAGGTAAGGCGACTTTAATTGCCGAAGATTGGCGCCATACCAACTCGGCGTCCCGCCTTTGTAAATCACGTTCTCGACCTCATTCAATCGCTGTTCCCTGCTCATGGCGTCCCAATCGCCAGGAATCCATGTTCGAGAGAACTCCGTCGCCGGCACGCCGGCTTTCACCGCCTCGCGGTAATAGGCAAGAGGCTGACACAGCCGTGACTCTCCTGCTATCCGCTTCCCAATCACGCGACAGAGCGTCTGAATCAGTGCATCGGCATCCTTGGCGTTTAACTCGACGAGCAGGCGTGCCAAGTCACCCGTCGTCGTGTCGCCGATCACCATCGCAAACGCGGCTTCGGCGCTGATCGACTCATAGCGCAGCGGATCGTAAACTAGGGATTCAACGAAACCGCGAAACGCGTTATAAAACGCACCCACTACCTGCCGAGTGTTGAGCAAGATGCGATGGTCGAAGGTGTCTTCGTGGTCGCGCCACTCGACCGTCAGGAATCCCGTATCGGGATCACTTTGCTCCCAGCGCATGCACCCGTAGGGGCCTTCTGGATCCCATTCAAAGCGGCAAGACGTTTCGCCCTTCGCGATAGCTTCGAAAAAACGAACGTAGTCGGAGAAGGGGCACCAGAGCGAGGTGAAGTAAACCGAGAAATCCTCGCCACCCAGCCGGCACCGCATTTGCAGAACGTCAAACTGATCTGCATGGTTGAATTCGACCTCGATACCTTCCGGCGTACTCATTGCGACTCCTTTGTCGTGCCGTTCATTGCCAGCCAGCCCAACCGGTTCGCCTTGGCATCATCGAGCGCGTGATGCCGGCGTAAGCCGCCAGCAAAGGCGCGTTCAACGGCTAGATTAAATTCAGTTTCTTTGCGCAGAATTTCTGGTTGGTGATCCAGGTTATCCGGCCACGTCCCAAGCTCACCGAAAATCTCATGAACCCACGGCCAATCCCATGCGAGGGAGTCGCATGCCAGCGTAACCGGCTCGCCGAAGGCTACCAACCAAGCCAGGAGACGCTTGCCGAGTTCGCCGAAGGTTATGAGTGCCTCTCCGGCTTCGAGCTTCGGCAGCACTGCGAGACGTGCGAAATCGCCGCAGTCGGCGGGCGTGTAGGTGCCGGACAACTCCGCGTAGAACGTCTGTTCGCCGTCGTCGGAGACAAGGCCAATGGAAATCAAGCGCGGATCAATCCCAAGCTCGGTGAACTCCGTGTCAAAGAAGACGAGTTTCATGATCAAAGTGAGTTGATTTGGTTTTATCAGCGGGTAGCGCCGCAGGAAGCGAGCAATGCGGAAAGCACAGTTTCGTGGTGGATCAACGCAATGTCGGAAACCGATGTACGAACGCCGTGGCGTGTCAGAAGGGCGACACGCACCCGTTTGTAATCGTTATTGAACGCCCGCAGGTAGTACAGCGTTGCGTTTCGCAACGGTGCCGCGTCACCTGGTTCGTTCAGCGCCAGAGTGTTGAGCATGGCAGCTTTCGCGGCGAGGTAGTATTCCTCAAACATGAATTGCGACACGGTTTCGCACTCTTCTTGCGGCATGGTGTCTCTTGCCGGGAACATCTGGCGCACGCCGGCTGCAAACAAGGCTTTGACGATACCGGGCAGCGTCGCGGCTCGTAAGACCGCCCCGGCCCTCCGGTCTCTTTCGATATAGCCGAAAAACTCCCCGCCACTTTTGCGAATCCGGGCGCGAAGCGGTTGGACTGTTGCGTTCATAAAGACCTCACAATCACAGCAAAACAAAATTCTCTCACCGACCGCGGCCACCTCGATTACGGCTCGCCACGGCCACAGGCTTGCCGGCCTTGTTAACGCCGATCTGCACGCTGCTCGCCCCCCAGGATTCACCATGCGCGGCATTTGCTGCGGCGGTAAGCACGGCTTGCTGCTCCGGCGAGAAGTCTTCCCACTTGTATGAAACGCACGCATCGTCCGATCGGCTGACTTTCTGGATGACATAGCCGGGGGCTTGCGTGAGAGAGACTTTGCCGAAGTGCTGGCCAGGTGCCGCGTTATCGCTGCGATCAGGCAACGGCTTCGCAGCGGGTTCAGGCTTGGATGGTAAAAGCGGTGCTGCTTCGTCTATTCCGCTTCGTCCAGAACCGTCCCGTCGCAGTCGAGTATCAATGTCGGCGTGTTCGTATCCCATGTGATCAGGTGCATTACGCGGCAATAGCAGCGCACCGTCGACGGCAATCGCTGCCACATCACTGCCGGGCGCGTCCTGCACGCGACTTCTTCTGCCGGCAATTTCGGGGTGTGGGGCGAATCGGTCGAACCGGTCAAACGTTCCAGTGTTGGCGATAGTTTTTGCATTTTCTTCCTTCCTTTCTTTCGGTTTTGCTGTTTGTGTTTTTGCGGGTTTCGGAGCGAAGCGCTCTGCCTCGAGGCGGGCTCTGTAGGCATCAAGCACAGGATCTGCGAAGCGCACGCCCAAACCTTTCCGCACCGCGATTTCGACCGCGCGCACCTGAAACTCATTTGACCCTGTGAGTGTCAGCGTTTGACCAAACTTCGCCGTCGCGAACCTCAACGCGGTTTCGATCGCCTCGGGACTTCCGACCGCTGCGCTGTTTAGCTTGATGCGCTTCGACAGGCGGTCGTCGACGATCTGCCGGTCTGCGCCGAGGTTGTATTTGACAGACCCCAGCCAGGTAACGCTGTGCTTGATCGGTAGTGGGGGCACGGCGTTGTTTTCGCTGCCGGCAACGCGAGCAACGATCTCAAGCTGATCATCTTCGCGCTCGCGAGCGACAGCCGTGTCGCGTTGGGTGGCGTACTTCTCGAGTGCCGCCAACGCCGGCGCGCTGCCGAGATTGGCCTGTTTCTCGAGGTACGTCGCGAACGTGTGGCCAGGGCCGGCGTCGTTGAGTTGGGCGAACAGCACCGAGCGCTCGCGCTGGTGCGTCGCAGAGAGTGCGGCGAGTGCTGCTGCTTGCTCCATTTTCAAAACAGAGACTTTTACAAAGCGATCATCACGCTTAGCCGTCGCCCGAACATCGGCGATTTCCTTTTTGTATTTCGCCCGCACTGAGACGCGCTCTTGTTTCTGCTGCTCGCGTAGTTCAGTACGTCGTTCAAGCCGCACGCCTTTATAGTTGTCGCGTTCTACACAGAAATCGCGATAGAGGCTTTTGGTATCTGCTTGTGTTGGTTCAGGCGTGTATTGCTGTTCGGGTTGCCCTATGTGGGGGCCTTGATCGCCAGGAACAAAAACACCGAACCTCGCCGGAAGGTTTTTTAATCCAATTTTCGATAGCTGTATTCCGCCTTTTTCTCCGACTGGACAAATAACAAAACCTGCGCCCTTCGGCTTTACGACACAGCCGTAAGCCGTTGCGGTTTCGTGCAGTTCTTTCCATGACCGAGCGTGCTTGAGTCTGTCACCGATGCGTATATCGTTGCACCAGGTCTGAAAAGATTTTTCGCCAGAATACTTTTCTGTGACTTGCGCCCGATCACTAATTTTCGGTGAGGTTCCGGATTTCTCTTCTCGCCGTCGCCGCCGCTCATCTTTTGGAATTTCAACGATGTTACCGCGCTCGTCAATCTCGTGAGCGCCCGCGTCTTGCTTTAGACCATGACGCAATTCAACCTCACGACAAGCTTTATCGCGCTTTAGTTTGTCGTGCCACAGTTGATTACAGCGGTGTGGAGAATTATTCTCTATGCGACTTACAACGAAATGGAGGTGCCATTGACCGTTATCGTTATGCAAGAATGTCGCGAAGTGATTATTCTCAAGCCCAAGCGCTGAAAGCATAGAATCTTCGCTGTCGCGTAAAACAGCCTCGCTCGGCTTGTCCTGTCCGAAAGAAATAAGGAAATGAGCTATCTGCTTTGTCTGCGCAACGCGAGTATTTTGGTCGCAATTAGCTTGCATTTCGAGTGCAGCTATCTTGATTAAATCCTTTGCTGCATCGCCGGGATATACACCGTCATCAACCAAACCAAAGTTTCCGACACGGACGCGCAACGCTTTATCGTGAACCTCGCCGGTTTCGCGATCGACCTTTAGGCCAGCCCCATAGCGCAAAGCATCGACGGCAGAAGATTTTCCGTCCTTTCTATCTTTGCAGAGTTTAGTAATCAAAGCGCACAGACCAATTTTTCTACAGCGGCCAGAACGGTTTTTTCAGCTGCTTGCGTCTTGTGTAGAAAGTCCCGGATTTCCGCCGTAGTTATCGCAGGAGATCCGGGAAACTCGCCTGCGAGCGTCGCTTTCAAAAAGCCACCCACGCGGCCCAGGTCAGCGCGGGCTTGCGCCAGGGAGAGGATTGCATCCTGGTCGGTCTTCGATTTTGTCTTTATTCCAAAAATGGTGGCGCGGCAAAGTTCGCCCATGCTGATGCCATACGCAGCAGCTTTGGCTTTCAGCGCCACTTTCTCGTCTGGCGTCGCTCGCACTTGGATCAGTTTTGTCTTCTGTCGATTCTCGGAACGAGATCCCATACACCAAGTCTCCAAAGTGCTCGCCGCAGGCGCAGGGCGAAATCATCACGAATAAGGCGAAGCCGTTGAGTGGGATTTTTCGGCGGTATCACCGCCGTCCGTCCTGCCCCGCTTGTGAAAATACTACCTACCAAAAACATAACATTCAATTGACTGTTTCATAACGAATAACAACACGAAATGAACACGTTTTTAACACATATTTAACACCGGTACGTGTTAAAAACGTGTTAAATCAATCAGTTACTTAATTTTTCTATTGACAAAAAATGAATCACAGATCATCATAAACGCACAAACAACAAACACCACATAACATTCAATGAACATAAACGAAGCAGCAGAGCATTTGCGCCGACTTGCACAAAACAATCCACACCGATCAAAAACGGGGTGCCTGCGCGAGCTTTATGTAGAAATCGAGGCGGCTCGCAAAGCGGGATTCACGACCGAAAAAATAGTCGATGCACTAAATGAAAAGGGGCTGGACATCAGCCCCGGTACGTTTGTGACCTTGCTGCATCGCATAAGAAAACAAAAGGGGTCGAAAGAACCGAATCCTGCTTCGCAGGATGGGGTTAGCAACTCAGATGAAAAAAAAGTGGCGGCGCAAGGTGCAAAAAACGGTGGTATAAATTTTTTAGATTTTACAAAACCAACCCAATACAAACGGGTGAATAAATCGGAGAGCAATAAATGAGTAAAACGAAAAAGTTTGAAGATTCCGTGCACTTCGTCTTGACGGCGAAAGGTGGTTGCGGAAAAACCTTCGTGGCGTCACTGCTTGCGCAGTACTTCAGCAACGCGGGCGCTAACGTCAAAGGATTCGACACAGACCAAGAGAACCGCGATTTTTTCGCGTACAAGAACCTTCCTGTCCGCTATGTCGATGTGATGGAGGGGAGAACTACTATTGATCAAAAGAAGTTCGACGGATTTATGGAGTCGTTGCTTACTGAATCCGGCGTCTTCGTTGTCGATAATGGCGCAAATACGTTCACACCGTTGATGGGTTACCTCGTCGAAAACTCCGGGATTGACGTACTGCGCGAATCGGGTAAAAACGTCTATCTTCATTGCATCGTCGGCGGTGGCGATAACTTCAAAAGCACAAAAGACGGTTTTTCGGAGCTTATCGGAAATAGCGACACGCCACTGATTCTGTGGCTAAACGAGCATTTTGGTGACCTCGTTGACGAATGTGGTGTTAGATTTACTGAAAGCAACGAACTCAAGCAAAACGCCACGCGTATTGCGGGTGCTGTAATGCTGTACAAAAGGAATCCGCAAACCTTTGGAGAAGACATAAAAAAGATGAATACGGCGCGAATTACTTTTGAAGAAGTGATGCTGTCATCGAATTATGCTTTGATGGAAAAGCAGCGCTTGCGCGTATTCGTGAAAGACGTGTACGAGCAACTTGACCGGATAGCGTTCTGATGTCGATCAACTTTAACAACATTTCGATGGATCAAATCCGGGTCGAAGTGTTTAAGCGAACGGGTGTCAGTATCGATGCTGATGACCCCTTTTTCGTCGCGATCAAACTGCTGCTCTTTGCGGCGCAAACTATTGAAGAGCAAGTAGCGGAAACGACGGACGGCTTAAAAAAGGTCACGGCAGATGCAAACTCGGCAATATCGCGGATTCCGCGCTCGACAAGATCGAGCGATTCTGTAAAACCAACAGCCGTAATCGAACGCGAAACACCAGAAACGCCTGAGATGCGAGGGTGGCGATTGGCGCGGGAAAAGCAGATAGAAGACGAGAAAAAGGCGGCAGCAGCGCTCGCAGCAAAATATGTTTCTGAACGCCTTGCGGCCGAAATACCAAAGTATGTTTTCTGGACAGAAACCGACCGCGAAGCTGCACAGCAGTTGGACGACATTTCACAGCAACTTTATAAGAAAGTGCGCCGCCTGGTTGTGGGTGCAGCCGCCGCGATCTGTATATGCACCCTCGCCGCCGGCTGGATTTTTACCAAGTAGCAGCACAGAAGCAAAGCGGCAGCGAACAGTGCGCTAACACCGAACGCCGCCTAACCATCATCGACTATATAGGAGTCTCAAAATGGCTGACAAGAATCTTAACACCCAATACACGCTTGACCCCGCGATCGCCGCATCGCTGCGGACGCCGCTCATCGCGTACCCCGGCGGCATGGTGCCCCGCAACGTAATTCGCGCCTGTGTCCCCCGCATCCCCGCCGAGCTTCGCGGGTCGAACGCAGTCCGCATCGACCATCTGCTGGCCGCGCTTTCGCCGAGTCTTTAGCTTTAGCTTTAGCCACAAAACTAATCTGACCACCGACCATGTGCGTTCTTCTCATAAGTACTAGCATCGTGGTATTGTTTTTACATCGTCAGATCACCCAGCGCCGCCGCGCGCTGGGGTGCGGCCACCCACTGGTCGCCTTGTGGAGAGTATGGGAGCAAACCGCGCGCAGTCGACGACCGCGCGGTACCACCCGCGACCGCCTGGTCGCGTGTCCCAACACGTCATTTCATTCTGTATGAGGTTCAAATGAAAAAAATCACTTTGCCGGTGGCACTGCGCGCGTGCGCCCTTCTCGCGGTCGCCGTCTCGCCGTTCTCTGTTTCGTACTCCCCCTTTGCGGCCGGCTTGCTGCTGTTGGCAGCAGGCTTGCTTGTGCAAATCGCTGAAAAGGTCGCTCAACCCAAGGAGGTTAATCATGTTTAAGACAATGATCGCTGTCGCCGCGCTGGTATTCAGCACAGCTGCCGCCGCGCAAGGCATCCCGACTTATGACAATGCCAATATGATTAACATGGTTAAGCAGGCAGCGGCGCAGGCCCAGGACTATGCCGCGCAGATACAGATGCTCGAGACGCAGGCGAAAACGCTGGCATCTCAAGCCACCTCACTGCCCAACTCACTCAACGGCAGCGCGACGAGCGCGATGCAGTCAGGCGTGTCTGCTATCCAGAGCGCCGGCACGTCAGCGATGAGCGCAAGCACAGGCCAAGTGCAGCAGCAATTAAATGGGACCTTTGGGAACCCGACTAAGAAGCTGACAGACGATGAAATTAGGGCGCTGGATCAAATTGAGATCCTTCATACATCCACCCAAACGTCGAGCGCGTCAGCACTCAATGCGGCTCAGCAACAAGATGGACTTGCCGCCGAAGCTTCGCGAATCAACGCACTGGCCGAACAGTCGCAAGCAGCAACAGGAGTGCTGCAAGCACAACAAGCTGCGACTCAAGTCAACATCGAAGTTGCTCAACAAATTCAAAAAATGAGGCAGCAGCAGCTGGTCGCCGACCAAGCAGCCGCCGCCGCGCAACTCCAGCAGCAACGGAAGCAAGAGGCGTCCATCGCTGTCACCAAAACCTTCTTGGGAGTCTCTGAATGAAAACCATCACCACCCTGGTCGCCGCCGCCTCGATCGCAGTCTGTGCGTGCAGCAGCAAGTCGGACGGCCCGCAGCAGTACAAGACTCAAGAAGAAGCGATGCGCGCAGCGCACACCGCAGCGCTTGCCGACTTGAAGCTGCCGGCTGATCGCGTGACAACCTACTTCGTTTGCCGGGACGGTAAAACACGGCTCGTGCTTGTTGCGCAAGCAGGCAAGCAGCAAGAAGGCAGCGCCGCACTCACGCAAGGAGCGGATGCTACGTGGTCGGTGACGCAACACGTTGAAGACGGCTCTTATCCGACCGGACTGTGCCAGTCGGCCGAGCCGGAATGGTTCGTTGAGAAAATCGGGGGGGAAAAATGAAAGCCGTTCATGTCAAGTGCTTAATCGTCGGTAGCCTGGTGCTCACGGCCGGGGCGGCGTTTGCTGCCTCTGGTGGAAGTACCATCCCTCCGGCGGCAAACACCGGGGCTATTGACTCGGCTATGCACTCTTTCGAGACAGCATCGAAAGCCATCAACACCAAACTAGTCACGATCGCAACCCAAACGCTTGCCGCCGCGCTGGCGTTGCAGTGGGTTCTGACGTTTTTCAAAGAGATATTCTCCGGCGACATGACAAGCAACATCGCAAAAATAGCGGGTTTGGTAACGTGGTTCGGCGCGGGTTTGTACCTCATACAACACAGCGAGTTTCTTTCCGATGCGTTTGTTGGATACGTAAAATTGGCCGCCGGTTTGTCCAATCTCTCAGCGACCGACTTCACCCCAAGCGGAATTGTATCTACCGGGACTGGCATGATTGGCGCTGTCAACAAAGCTTTGGTAAAAGCTGTCGGCGGGAACTGGCTAGCGATCGGTGACAACTTCTTGGCGGCGCTTTATACAGTCCTGATCGACTTACTGATCCTTATGTGTTTTTTCACCATCGCGTTGTCACTGTTCGTGGCCACGTTGGAGTTCTGGATGATGGCCGCTGTCGCACCCCTGGCGTTTGCGATGATTCCTTTGTCATCGTTTCGCGACCAAGGTATGGCACCGATCAAGGGGGCTATCTCGATGGGTCTGCGCATTTTGATTCTTGGTGTAGTGATATCCGTCTCAAAAGAAATAACCACATCGACAACCACGGCGATAGCGTCATTTACGTTGCCAAAAGATACGTCGGCCTTAGACGGATTTGCGGCGCTGCTGGCCGGGCTGTTCGGTTGCGCGCTCATGGCGATCCAGAGCGGCAAGATCGCATCGGCAATTGCATCGGGTTCGGCGTCCTTCAGTGGGTCGGATGCGATCCGGGGCGGCATGGCCATGGCCGGCGCGGCCGGTGTAGCAACCGCAGCCGCCGCAGGAATTGGAGGCAGTGCTTTGGGCGCCGTTAAAGCCGCCGCGAATCCGGCCGGCAAAGCGACAGGCCACGCAATGAACGCCTTATCGGCAGCTCAAGACTTTTTGGGCGGCGGGAAAGCGAGCGTCAGCCCGGTCGGCGGTGGTGGCGGAGCCGGAGCGGGTAGCAAGGCAAATGGAGGGTGGGGGAATTTCGGCGGATCGGCGATCGAGCCACGCCCGTCTCCTGGCAGCGATACGTCGAGCGGCAGTAAGTCGTCATCTTCCGGCGCCGGGGATGCCGGCACGGCAAGTATCGGCGGTGCGGGGCCAAGCAGTCCTGCACCACAATCCGGTGGCTCGAGCGCACTGCAAAAATTAGGCTCGGCAACGCACGGGGCGTCGGAAGCTCTCGCTCAAGACAATGCGTCGGTTGGCGTGCAAATGCACGTTGGAAAGGACTGACATGAACCCCGTCTGGAAAACATCCATCGGCTTCGCGTTGGGGCTGCTGGCGTTTTTTGTCGTCGGAGAGTACACGTCCGTGACTCGCTTCGCGACGCACTCGACCGTTTTCGACTCAGAAGCGGCAGCGATGCAAAAAGCGGTCAATAACCTGCACACGACAACGCGACTAGCACTTTTTGCGACCTGGCTGCAATGCCCCGTTAGCGAGCGATCGACAATCATCATCGCCAATCTACCGAGTGCACCGGAAGGGGTCGAGATACAGAAAAGCAGGCTCTTCGAGCGCTTCTTTGTGCAGCGCCAAGCTCGTGTCACACCCTCCGCATACGCGCAATGCACGCGGATCGACGCCGAGGAAATAATGAAAGGTGCAGCAGCATGAAAACCGCACTTACCGCGCTGGCGATCGCCGTAGCCCTTGTCGGTTGCGCTGCGCCTGGGGGTCGCCCGGACGGACAGCAATATGGTGCACAGTCGCAGAGCGCGGCGAAGATTGTCATCAACGGCATTCCGCTCACGCCCGTAAGCGCGGGGCGCAGCGCGTTCCCTCGCGGTAAGTTCGCCGGCTTTCCAGTCGTCACGCAGAAAGCCGATCTTGAGGCGCTTGACACTCTCGCGAAGGACTACGCAAAGGCGTCCTGGCAAGCCGCCGCAAGGCAAGATTGGGAGGCGTTTGAAGTCAACCGCCATCTTGGAACCAGAATTGTCGAATACCGGATGCACAGCAAGATATCAGCAACCAACTTCGTGAAGTCGATCACAGCGAGCGGCGACGGCAGCGGTTCGCTTGCGCCGGGGGCGACGGTTTTCCTGCCCGGCTTCACTCGCGGCGGTACGACGGCGACAGCGGCGGCGAAGATATCAAGCGTCGACGCGATCGTTGAGCAGCTGGCCAG
>Ga0316613_10001166_pt1 | contig 18254 bp, 18 predicted proteins | sample OWC_soil_day10_C_2_FD_207647 | JGI IMG/M metagenome (GOLD analysis project Ga0316613, IMG submission 207647) | Wetland soil microbial communities from Old Woman Creek delta, Ohio, United States - OWC_soil_day10_CT_b | ecosystem: Environmental > Terrestrial > Soil > Wetlands | place: USA: Ohio...
CTGCTGCTGCAAAAGGGCGCTGTGGTGCGTTTTGCCTGTCCAGGAGGTTGAACATGAACGAACAATTGTCCGCACCCCCGATCTCTGCCGACGCATGCCGGGCGCCCTGCAATCCGATCGCCCGGATCATCGGCCTGCTCTCGCGCATCCCCGATTCGCTGATCGCTTTGATCGGGCGCTTTTCCGTCGCCGCGATCTTCTGGAAATCCGGCCAGACCAAGGTGCAGGATTTCGCCGTCGACATCGTTTCGGGCGAATTCAATCTCGGCTGGCCACGCCTGTCGGACTCGGTCGTGGACCTGTTCCGCGACGAGTACCGCCTGCCGGTGATCCCGCCGGAGATCGCCGCGCTCATGGCCGCGTTCTCCGAGCATGTCTTTCCGGCACTCCTGCTGATCGGACTGGCCACGCGTTTCTCGGCGCTGGCGCTGCTGGGCATGACGCTGGTGATCCAGATCTTCGTCTATCCGGATGCCTATCCGACCCATGGCGTGTGGATGACGGTACTATTGTTCCTGGCGGCCAGGGGTGGCGGTGCGCTGTCGCTGGACCATGCGTTGGCCCGGCGCTGCGCGGGGGGCTGCACGCGCTGAGTTCAACGGCCAGGGGTGATCGGGGGCGTTCGATGCAAGTCAAGAAGCTGATGCTGCTCGTTGCGCTGATCCTGGCGATCGCGACGTTCTTTTTCTTCGATCTCGGCCAGTATTTCAATCTGCAAACGCTGAAGAACCAGCAGTCGGCGATCGAGGCCTTCCGCGCCGGCCAGCCGGTGCTCGCTACGTTCATCTACTTTTCGATCTACGTGCTGATGTCGGCGCTGTCGCTGCCCGGCGCGGCGCTGCTCACACTGGCCGGCGGCGCCGTGTTCGGTCTGGTGTGGGGGACGGTTGTCGTGTCCTTCGCCTCGACCGTCGGCGCCACGCTGGCCTTTCTGATCTCGCGCTTCCTGCTGCGCGACTGGGTAGCTGCGCGCTTCGGCCAGCGCTTGCAGGCCGTCGACGAGGGCGTGCGCCGCGAAGGCGCGTTCTATCTGTTCACCCTGCGCTTGGTGCCGGTGTTCCCCTTCTTCGTGATCAACCTGCTGTTCGGGCTGACGGCGATGAAGGCGTCCGTCTTCTACTGGACCAGCCAGATCGGCATGCTCGCCGGCACGGTGGTGTATGTGAACGCCGGCACCCAGCTGGCGCGGCTCGACTCGCTGTCCGGCATCCTGTCGCCGGGGCTACTCGGCTCCTTCGTCCTGCTCGGCGTGTTCCCGCTGCTGGCCCGCCGGATCGTGGAGGCGGTGCGCAAGAACCGGGTGTTTGCGGGCTGGAAGAAGCCGGAACGCTTCGAGCGCAACCTGGTGGTCATCGGCGCCGGTAGCGCCGGGCTGGTCACGGCCTACATCGCCGCCGCCGTCAAGGCTAAAGTCACGTTGGTGGAGAAGCACAAGCTTGGCGGTGATTGCCTCAACACCGGTTGCGTGCCCTCCAAGGCGCTGATCCGTTCGGCGAAGCTGCTCTCGCGCATTGCCCGGGCCAGGGAATTCGGCATCACCTCGGCGACGGCGGAATTCGACTTCGCCACGGTGATGGAGCGCGTGCAATCGGTGATCCGCACCGTCGAGCCGCACGATTCGGCCGAGCGCTACACGTCGCTGGGCGTCGATGTCGTGCAGGGCGCCGCCCGCATCGTCTCCCCGTGGGAAGTGGAGATTACCGGCGAAGACGGCACTAAAAGAACGCTGACCACGCGCAGCATCGTCATTGCCGCCGGCGCCCGGCCTTTCGTGCCGCCGATTCCGGGCATCGACGAGGTCGGCTATCTAACCTCTGATACCGTCTGGAACCTTCGCGAACTGCCGCGCCGGCTGGTGGTGCTCGGCGGCGGGCCGATCGGCTCGGAACTGACGCAGGCCTTCGCCCGGTTCGGTGCGCAGGTGACGCAGGTGGAGATGGCGCCGCGCCTGCTGATGCGCGAAGACCCGGAAGTATCCGAACTCGTGGCGCAACGCTTCCGCGCCGAGGGCGTCGCCGTGCTGACCGGCCATACTGCCAAAGCCTTCCTGCTGGAAAACGGCCAGAAGATTCTCGTTGCCGACCACGCCGGACAGGAGGTGCGCATTCCCTTCGATGCCGTGCTGGTTGCCGTCGGCCGTGCGGCCAACCTCAAGGGCTACGGGCTGGAGGAGCTGGGTATCCCGACCGGGCGCACGGTGGAGATCAACGAGTTCCTGCAGACGCGCTTCCCCAACATCTACGCCGCCGGCGACGTGGCCGGGCCGTTCCAGTTCACCCACACGGCGGCGCATCAGGCGTGGTACGCGGCGGTCAACGCGCTGTTCGACCCGTTCCGGAAATTCAAGGCGGATTACTCGGTGATCCCCTGGGCCACCTTCGTCGAACCGGAAGTCGCGCGCGTCGGGCTCAACGAGCTGGAGGCCAGGGAAAAGGGCATAGCGTACGAAGTGACCACTTACGGCATCGATGATCTCGACCGCGCCATCGCCGACGGTGAGGCACACGGTTTCATCAAGGTGCTGACCGTGCCGGGCAAGGACCGCATCCTCGGCGTGACCATCGTCGGCGAACATGCCGGCGACCTGATCGCCGAATACGTGCTGGCCATGAAGCAGGGTATCGGCCTCAACCGCATTCTCGGCACGATCCATATCTACCCGACGCTGGCTGAGGCCAACAAGTATGTCGCCGGCAACTGGAAGAAGGCGCACGCGCCGGAGAGGCTGCTGGCGTGGGTCGAACGTTTCCACGCCTGGCGGCGGGGGTAGGCGCATGGATGCTGTGCCCCGACTTTCGATCGTCATCCCCGTGCTCAACGAGGCCGATGGCATCGGTGGGCGCCTTGCTGTGCTGCAACCGCTGCGCGAGGCCGGTGCGGAGATAGTTCTGGCCGACGGCGGCAGCACCGACGGCACGTGCGATCTCGTTGCCGGGCTGGCCGACCGCATTGTCGCCGCGCCGCGTGGGCGCGGTAGCCAGATGAACGTCGGAGCGGAACAGGCACGGGGCGACATCCTGCTGTTCCTGCACGCCGACACCGATCTTCCGGACGGCGCCTTGACGGCGATCGAGGTGGCGGTTGCCGAAGGTGCCGTCTGGGGGCGCTTCGACGTGCGCATCGTCGGCGCGTCGCCCTTGCTGCCGGTCGTCGCGACGCTGATGAACTGGCGTTCTCGCCTGACCGGCATCGCCACCGGTGATCAGGCGATCTTCGCCACGCGCGAGGCGTTCGCTCGTGCCGGCGGCTTTCCCGACATTCCGCTCATGGAGGACATCGCCTTTTCCTCGGCCATGTGCCGCATCGCGCGCCCGGCCTGCCTGGCTGCCAGAGTAGCGACTTCCGGCCGGCGCTGGGAAAAGCATGGGGTGTGGCGCACGATAGCAATGATGTGGTGGCTGCGGCTGCGTTTCTGGCTGGGCGTGAGTCCGCAGACGCTGGCACGGAAGTACGGCTATGTCCCGCGTAATGACTGAGTGCGCGATCGCGATCCTGGCCAAGGCGCCGATTCCCGGCCTGGCCAAGACGCGGCTGATCCCGCATCTGGGCGCGGATGGCGCGGCGGCGCTGCAGCGCTGGCTGCTGCACCGCACGCTGGCGACGGCGCTTGCCGCCGATCTCGGGCCGGTGACGCTGTGGTGCGCGCCGGAGACGGACCACCCGGATTTTGTGGCGTGCCAGGCGCTCGGGCCGGTGCGGCTATGCCGGCAACCGGACGTCGATCTGGGCGGGCGGATGCATGCGGCTGTGGCCGCGTCGTCATCCCCCGCCGGGACGCTGGTCATCGGTACCGACTGCCCGGCGCTGACGCCGGATATCCTGCGGGAGGCCGCAGTTGCTTTGCGCGAGCACGATACGGTCGTGATCCCCGCGGAAGACGGCGGGTATGTGCTGATCGGGCAGCGGCAACCCGTGTACGCTGTTTTCCAGCACGTCGACTGGAGTACAGACAAGGTTATGGCACAGACCCGGCGGCAGCTGGAAGCGGCTGGACTGACATGGCAGGAGTTGGCTCGGTTGTGGGATGTCGATCGATTCGAGGATGTCGAGCGCCTCCTTCGCCTGTTTCCGGATGTGGCGGCGGTGGTTCTGTCGGCGAGGGGTGGAGAATGAAGCGCCTGATCCTGGCCGGTGGCGGGCACGCCCACCTGCATGTGCTGAAGGCGCTGGCGGCGCGGCGCTGGTCCGGTATCGAGGTGCTGCTGGTGACCCCGACCCTGCGCCAGATCTACTCCGGCATGGTGCCGGGCTGGATGGCCGGGCACTATGCGCTGGATCAGTGCGCCGCGCTGCTGGAACCGTTGGCACGGGCTGCCGGTGTGCGCCTGATGCAGGAGTCGGTGACAGGGGTCGATGCCGAGCAGCGGCTCCTCCGGACGAGCGCTTCCGGCGAGTTTTCCTACGATGTCCTCTCGCTCGATATCGGGGCGCAGGTGGATAGTTCCTGTCTGGCCGCGACCGGTGCCACGCTGCTGCCCATTCGTCCGCTGGAGGCATTCGTCGTCGGCTGGAACCGCCAGGTTGAGCTGGCCAAGCAGCGCAGCACGGCTAATCTGGTTGTCGTCGGCGCAGGCGCGGCCGGTGTCGAACTGGCCTTGGCGGCGCGCTACCGTCTGGCCAGCGAGTTGGGAGGAAACAACATTCAGGTGTCGCTGATCGCCGGGTCCGGTCTGATGCCGGGACATGGGCAAAGTATCGTGCAGCGCGTGCGGCACGCGCTGCGAGAACATGGGGTCGTCGAGATGCCCGGCTACGCGGCCGGATCACCGGAAGGCTTGCTGCTGGACAACGGGGCAGAGATTGCGGCCGATGCGATCATCGCCGCGACCGGCGTTCGTCCGCACACCTGGCTTGCCGGCTCAGGACTGGACTTGGCCGGCGACGGATTCGTTGCGGTGGCTGAAGGGCAGCAGAGTGTCTCGCATCCGGAGGTGTTCGCCGGCGGTGATGTCGCTTCGCGAATCGATGCGCCGCACGCCAAATCGGGCGTGTATGCGGTCCGTGCCGGCCCGGTGCTGACTACGAATCTGGAACGTGCCCTGGCCGGACAGGCGCCTGTGTCGTACCAGCCGCAGAAACGAACGCTCTATCTGCTGGCGACCGGTCCCAGGAAGGCCATCATGTCCTGGAACGGTCTGTCGGCGGGCGGAAATTGGGTGTGGCGGTGGAAAGACTGGATCGACCGCCGTTTCATGAGTCAGTACCATGATCGTGAAATAACCATGAGCGAGCAGGGAACATGAGCGATCCGCAACAACCGTGGACGAACGACGCAGCCATTGAGGAAATTCGGCGCGAGATGATCAGGTTTGCGCAATTGCAGTTGCGTGATGCGGTCCTCGCCGAGGATGTGGTGCAGGAAGCGCTGGTGGCGGCACTGGCCAACGCGAAGGATTTTGCGGGACGCTCGGCACTGAAAACCTGGGTTTTCGCCATCCTGCGCAACAAGATCGTGGACCACATCCGTCAGCAGAGCCGGACGACCAATGTATCCGCACTGGCCTCTGAAGAGGAAAGCCTCGATCAGTCTTTCGAGACCCTGTTCAAGGGGAATGACCACTGGCGGTCGGAGAACCGTCCGACAAACTGGGGTGACCCGGAAGAGAGCTTGCGGCAGCAGCGTTTCTGGGACGTCTTCGATGCCTGCCTTAATCACCTGCCGGAAAACACGGCGCGCGTCTTCATGATGCGCGAATTTCTGGAGTTTGAAACGGCCGAGGTCTGTCGCGAGTTGCGTATCACGGTGAGCAACTGCAACGTCATTCTGCATCGCGCGCGCAACGGCTTGCGGCGGTGTCTGGAGAAGAGCTGGTTTGCGCCGGGAGAACAGCCATGCTGAGCTGCAAGGAAGTCACCCACAAGTTGTCCGAGGCCCAGGACCGGGAACTCTCTCTTTCAGAGCGCCTGCAACTGGAGGTGCATCTGGCGATGTGCCACGGATGCCGCAATTTCAGGAAGCAGATGACTTTTCTGCGCATGGCCTGCCGGCGCTATATGTCGGGAAAGCTCTCTTCCGACGGCGATTCCTGAGATCCTGAAAGTCGACTGGCGGGTCGGTTGTTCCGGCTGGTAGACTTGCAGGTTTCCCGTTCCTGGTTTTCCCGTGACCCGCACTCAAGCCAACCTGCTGCTTCTCTTCGTCGCCCTGGTCTGGGGCTCTGCTTTCGTGGCGCAAGCCCACGCCAACGCGGGTGTGGAACCGTATACCTTTACCGGAATCCGTTTCCTGCTGGGGGCGTGCATCATCGCGCCGCTGGCCTGGCGGGACTATCGTGCTGTTTCCCGGCGCGATTCGCCGCTGGTACGACGGGATGTGCTCGGCGTAGTGCTGCTGGGTCTGCTGCTGACGCTCGGGGCCGTGTTCCAGCAGATCGGTATTACCGGTACGACGGTGACCAATGCGGGATTCCTGACGGCGCTTTACGTGCCCTTGGTGCCATTGCTTTCCTGGCTGATCTTGCGCGCGCGTCCGCACTGGTCGGTGTGGCCGACTTCGGTCGGGTGTCTGCTGGGGACCTGGATGTTGTCCGGGGCGGGGCACGTGGCGATCGGCACGGGCGACCTGTGGGTAATCGCCAGCAGCGTGTTCTGGGCCTTGCATGTGTTGCTGGTCGGGCGGGTGGCCGACCGTTTTGCTGCGCCGTTCCTGGTGGCGGCGGGGCAGTTCGTGGTCTGCGGCGTGGCGTCGCTGGGTTGGGCGCTGTTGACCGAGACGATCACGCTGGAAGGGATCCGCCTGGCGACCGTGCCGATTCTCTACACCGGTATCCTGTCGGTCGGCTTCGCCTACACCGGGCAAGTCGTCGGGCAGCGCTACGCCGATGCCGCCGATGCGGCGATCATCCTCTCGGCGGAAACGCTGTTCGCCGCGATGTTCGGCTTCCTGCTGATGGGTGACCGGCTCAACGCGGTTGGTGTCGCCGGTTGCGTGTTGATCTTCGCGTGCATCCTGGCGGTGCAGATGATGCCGATGATCGAAGCGCGGCGCGCCGCGCAGCAGGCATAAAAAAAAGCGGCACCGAAGCCGGTGCCGCTTTTAATGAGTTCCCGGGGCTTGCTTAGTTCAGGTTGTAGCGAGCCATCAGGTTGATGCGGGACATGTCGCCCTTTTCGCCGAGCAGCGTTTCGCGCTTGCCCCAGATGTACTCGACGCCGATGTCGACCGGCTTGATCGGGTTCCAGATGCCGCCGATGTGAGCCTGCGTGACCCGGCGGTTGACTCCGTACTGGCCGCCACCGAAGCCGTTGGCGATGGCAAAATCGGTGTAGTCGTTGTTGTAGTTCTTCTGTGTGCCGACGACATAGTTCATGCGGAACGTGTCGCTGAACTTTTGCTGGTAGCCAAGCACGATACCGAGTGCTTTCTCGCGAAGAATCTTGCCGGTGGCAGGATCGTAGGCGGCGCCTTCGATGTAATTGAAGTAACGGCCGATTCCGGTGCCGCCAGTGACGATCCAGCTGATGAAATCGTCACCGAACGTCTTGATCTGGCCGCTAGCCGCCAGGCCGTAGCCACGTTTCGACTCTTGAATGCCGGCGCCGTTGTCGACACGAAGCTCATGCGATACGCCGCGCAGGCTGAGCGAACCCCAGTCGTACGCCTTGTCCCAGCGGACGACGAGATCCGGAACCTTGGCAAAGCCGTCAGATGTCGCGGCGCCGGTGCTGTCAAGTACATAGCTCGACGAATTCTCGACCGCAGCGATGAACTTGCCATACTGCGGTGTGGCGTACGTGTAGCGAATCTGCGGCTGGCGGATGAACGTCGAGCCGATCGGCCCGTTGAAGTCGACCGTTTCCGGCGTGTTGTCGATGTCCATGAAGGTCGACCAGGTCTGGCCTACCAGCCAGGAACCGAGCTGGAAATAGGCATGGCGCAGGCGGAATTCGTAGCTGTTGGTGGCCTGTTGCGTGTAGATGTTGGCGAGGCTGCCGTAGACTGCTGAATTGCCGGTGCGCGGGTCGTTGTTGAAGTCGCCTTCGATCTTGGCCATCAGCAGGCCATACTGCGTCGGTGTCGCGGCTTCGACGCCGAGGCGCGAGGTGCGTCCGTGCAGATAGGTCTCGCCGTCGCGCTTGGCGTCGGCGGAACCGCGCAATGGCATATAGGGCATGAAGGTGGCGTAGTCGTTCTTGCCGCCGTCCCCTTTCATTTCATGCACCAGGTTCCCTTCGGCCGCGCCGTACAGGCGAATCGAGGTGTCGGTGCCCGGCAGACGGAACGATCCGGGAATGTCGCCCGCGACGACGACTTCCTTGCTTTGCGCGGACATCTGGTCCTTGATATCGGCCACATCCTTGTTGGCGTTGGCGGTCGATGCCTTGAGGGCCGCCAGTTGTTCCATCAGGACCTTCATCTGGGCTTCGAGTTGAGCGATGCGGTCGGCGTCGGCTGCCTGCGCCGTGCCACCCAGTACCATGCCTGATGCGACGAGAGCAAGGGTGATTTTCTTCAGTTTCATGATGCCTCCGTGGTATTGGTTGCTGATTTGTCGTGTTGATTGAATGTTCTTGCAGTGAATCCTTGGACCGGACCTCAGAATCCGTGCCGGACCTGCGCCAGGAACGCTTGCGCGCGTTCATGATCGGGGTTGGTGAAGAAGGCTTGCGGCGTGGTGTCTTCCAGAATGGCGCCCTCGTCAAAGAAGATGACGCGGTCTGCGACTTCCCTGGCGAAGCCCATCTCATGCGTGACCACCAGCATGGTGATGCCGGTATGCGCGAGCTCCCGCATGACCGTCAGGACTTCGTTGACCATCTCCGGATCGAGCGCCGAGGTCGGCTCATCGAACAGGAGCACCTTCGGGTCCATGGCCAGCGCCCGGGCGATGGCGACGCGCTGCTGCTGGCCGCCGGAAAGCTGCACCGGGTACTTGTGCGCCTGGTTCTTCAGCCCGACCCTTTCCAGCAGCCCCATGGCCTTGGCTTCGGCCTCGGCCCTGGACATCTTGCGCACACGCATGGGTGCCAGCGTGATGTTGCGCAGGATGGTCAGGTGGGAGAACAGGTTGAAACTCTGGAAGACCATGCCGACTTCGCGTCGGATGGCGTCGAGGTGCTTGAGGTCGTCGTTGAGCTCTATGCCGTCGATGACGATGTCACCGCCGTCGTGTTTCTCCAGGCGGTTGAGCGTGCGCAGGAAGGTTGATTTTCCCGATCCGGAAGGACCGATGATGGCCGTGACCTGGCCTTCGGTAAAACTGGCCGAGACGTTACGCAGCGCGTAGAACGATCCGAAACGCTTGTCGACATTGCGGGCGACGATGATGGGTGTGGGCGTGGTGGGAATGTTCATGGCGTTGCGTTCAGCGCTTTTGACCGACTTCGAGCTTGGCTTCGAGCGCGGACGTCAGGGTGGTGAAGGCGGTGGTGAGAATCAGGTAGATCGTGGCGATGGTGACGAACACCGGGATCGGCTGGTAGCTTTCTGCCTGCACCCGGTAACCAACCATGGTCAGTTCGACGACACTGATGGCGTAAGCCAGCGAGGAGTCCTTGACCAGCGACGCCAGATTGTTGGCCAACGCTGGCAGGGCGACGCGCATGCTCTGCGGCAGGATGACGTCCATGAAAGTCTGAAACGGCGACAATCCCAGTGCCCGGGCGGCTTCGATCTGTCCGTGCGGCACGGCGAGAATGCCGGCGCGCACGCATTCGGTGTTGTAGGCACCGATGTTGAGCGACAGGGCGATGGCAGCGCAGGCGAAGTCCGACAGGTTGACGCTGGCAGGCATGACGCTGGGGACGACCAGCCAGACGAAAAGAATCTGCAGGAGCAGCGGCGTACCGCGAATCAGCCAGACATAGAAGTCGCAGGCCCAGCGCAAGGGCGGGAATTTGGAGAGTTTCCCCATACCCGCCAGTACGCCGAGCACGACGCCGACCGAACCGGCAATCAGCGTCAGCCACACGGTGATGCGTGCGCCATCAGCGAATTGCTGTGCGGCCGGGCCAATCGGTGCCGGCGCGCTGGACAGCGGAACGGCCAGTCCCCATAGAAAGATCAGGAGGCCGACCATGGCGCCGAACATCGTCCAGCCGGGATATCGCTTGGTCCAGTTCATGTTATTGCGATGGTTCGGTTAGCGGCAGGTGATGTCGGCCTTGAAATACTTCTGGGAGATCGCCGCGATCGAGCCGTCCTTGATCAGGTCGGCCAGTGCCTGGTTGTACTTGTCGACGAATTCCTTGTTGTTCTTGCGCACGATCGCCGAGACGCGTTCGACGAAGAGTTGCTCGCCGGCGGTAATGCCCGCATCAGGATTCTTCTCCAGCGTGGCGTTGATCAGCCATTTGTCGGAGATCCAGGCGTCGATCTTCTTGGCCTTGAGTGCCGAGAAAACCTCCGGGTCGGCCTTGTAGGTCTTCAGTTCCTTGAGTCCGGGGATTTTCTTGGCATTGTCGTAGTAGCTGGTGGCCAGCTGGACGCCGACGGTCTTGCCGTTCAGCGCGGCGGCGGTCAGTGCTCCGTCCTTCGGCGCGGCGATCTGGCCACCGGTGCAGTAGTGCGGGCTGGCGAAATCGACGGCCTTGGCGCGCTCCTCGGTGAAGCCGTGCGAGGCGATGGCGAAATCGAAGCGGTCCTGGCGGATCGAGGCCAGCTGGGCGTCGAAGGAAACGACGCGCCATTCGAGCTTGAGTCCAAGCTTCTTGGCCACAGCTTCGGCGACGTCGACTTCATAGCCGGTCAGCTTGGAGCCTTCGAAATAGTTGAACGGGTAGAACGCCCCTTCGGTGGCGGCAATGATCGTGCCGGAATCCTTGATGACGTTCCAGTCACGAGCGTGCACCGGCGCGGAAATAACCAGCGACAACGGGACGACGGCACTCAGTAGTTTCGTTAAGAATCGCATGACTGCTCCTGATAATTGTTGATCGATCTAAAACTTGGAAATGGGAAGAACAAACAGACATCTTTGAAGCCAGATAAATGTGAAACTATGGGCATGGGCGAAAAAAAACCCCGGAAGGTTGCATATCACGGCGAGAACTCCCAACCCGATGCAACCAGCCAGACCCCGACTGCAGCTTGAATCTATTGATTTTTTCGAAGCGGGTCGTCCGGAGAGGATGGCCCGCTTTTCTTTACAGAATCACGACACGAAAAGGCCGACAGAATACAGCAAACGTGTTCCCGAACAAAGGGTTGCCCGAAAATATTACGTATTCATCGACACCGGTCGGGAGGGCTGCCGGAATGTCGGGATCGGCTGGGTTAAGGAGGTTATTGCCCGCTTGCAACCAGCCGGCGAATCTCGCGAAACTTCGCCTTCAGCAACTCGGCGTTGCCGCGTCCGATGCGCATCATGATTTTCTGGCCGGCAGAGCGGCCTTCGAGGTCGGGTTCGGCGTATTCATAGAGAATTTTCGGTTGCACCAGCTTGACGGGAGCTTCAAGATCGGGCGCGGCGAGGAGGTCGTCGATGGCTACCACCAGTCGATCGTTGAAATGGGCCTTCGGATAGCCAATCTCATGGTACGCGCGCTCGAAAAGCGGGTAAAAGCGCCGATACACGGCCACCAGCTTTGTACTGTCGACAGCCTTTATGACCGTGGCGTAGGCGGCGTAGCGTGCAGCGTTGCCGGCTCCGATGGCCAGGGTCTCATCTTTTCCCTCGGTGATGAATTTTCCTTCTGCCCGCTTTAGTGGGACGACGTCCGCCGCAAGGTGTTTGCGCGGCAGGTTATCCACGGTGACCACGATGTGATAGATCAGCTCTTCGGCCAGAACCAGCGCCAGTCCCTTCTTGCCGAGTATCTCTCCCAGCGCCTTGCGGAACGGTGCATCGCTCTTTCCTAATTCGGGTAGCGGTTCTTCCGATGGCGCGGCTTCAATGGGATGAAGAATCGCCGGAGGTTCCGGAGCGGTCGGTGCCGGTGGCAGGGGCGCAGTTGGTGCAGTCGGAGGCGGGGGAGCAACTGCTACGGTCGGCGGTGGTGGTTCTTCGCGAGTCGAGAGCAGGAAAAAGTAGCCCGCCAGTGCAGATATCGCGACGATCAGCGCCGCAATTCCCCAATGTTTCCCGTTCATGGCCATTTTTCCTGCCTCCTCTTCGTCAAGGCTTGATCGACAAAGCCCGTTCTTCGGCTGCGCAGTCAAGCGGCAACTGTGCAGGTGCGGCACGCGCGGCTTCAATCTCCTTGCGCGCCAGTTCAAGTTGCGCCGCAAAAACGGGATTGGCATGCAACCGGCTGACCGCGGAAGCTCCGACCACACGTCCTGCCTCGACATCGCTCTTCCAGTGTACGCCGCAAACGACGCGGCTTTCACCGAAGGCCAGTCCGCGCGAGAAAATCCTGTCGGCGCGGTCCGGGGCAATCTCCGCGAGCACCAGCGCCCAGGCCCATCCAATCGACGAGTGACCGGACGGATAGGAATCGTTCTTGTGTTTCTCCTGTGGTGTGCAACTCGTATCTCCGTGCGCGAGATACGGGCGTTGACGCTTGTACAAATCCTTGGCCTTGTCGTTGGCCCGGCTGGCGTCGGCCCTGACCCGCCTGACAAGCATGTTCAGGTGCGGTGTTTGCTCCGGTGAGATGGTGAGGCCGAGCGCGCAGGAAAACGTCTGGGCCGCGTTCGGGAAGGTCAGGTCGGCGTCCTTGGTGGCAAGAGCCCAGCGTGGCGTTCCGCGCAGTTTGCGCGTGGCGCTGTAGGTTTCCTCGTCGGAGGCGAGCGACGCGCTTCCTGCGGCAGGCGGTGGGGGCAGGAATTTCTGCGCATTCGGCAGATCCGCCGGATCGAGATATCCGATGACGTAGCCGGGGCGGCCTCCGGACAGTCCGTCCGGAGAGGTCGTAGGCGATGTCATGATCGTGCAGCCTGCCAATACGAGAAGCGTGGGAATTGCCAAGGCAGTTGTTGCGAAGCGTTTCTTCATCGAGAGTCTCCCTGTTTTCAGAATTCAGTGCGCTGACCGATTCATCGTAGCACTCGTCCTGCGGCCTTGCCGAAGAACGGATAAACTGGCGGTTCCTCCCCGACATCCTCAGACTCTCATGGCTTCCACACCTCTCTCTTCTGTGTTCGATGGCTTATCCCCGGCCGTCATCTGGGAACATTTCGCTACGCTTTGTTCGATCCCCCGGCCTTCCAAGGGGGAAGCACACCTGCGTGATCATTTGCGGACTTGGGCCGAAGCGCGAGGTTTGGCGACTACTGTCGACGCGGCCGGCAATCTGATCGTGCGCAAGCGGGCCAGCGCGGGCCGGGAAGCGGCGCCGGGCGTGGTCCTGCAGTCGCATCTGGACATGGTGTGCCAGGCCAACGCGGATACGCCGCACGATTTCACGCGCGACCCTATTGTTCCGGTGTTGCGCGACGGTTGGCTGGTTGCCGACGGGACGACACTGGGTGCCGATAACGGCATCGGCGTGGCGCTGATTCTGGCGGTCCTGGAAGACAAAGACATGGTCCACGGGCCGCTCGAGGCGCTATTCACCGTGGACGAAGAATGCGGGATGGGTGGCGCGCGCGGTCTTGATCCACATGTCCTGCAAGGGAGGCGGTTGCTGAATCTCGATACCGAGGAGTGGGGGCAGTTCTATCTCGGGTGTGCCGGGGGTGTCGACGTGAATGTGCGGCGTTCGGGGCATCCGGAAACTCCGCCTGAAAATTTCACTTCCCTGCGCATCGACGTGCGCGGGTTGCGCGGCGGCCATTCCGGCGTGAACATTCACGAAGGCCGCGGCAGTGCCATCAAGCTGCTGGTGCGCGTCCTGCGCGAGCTGGAGAAACGCTGGCCGTTCCGTCTCTCGACGTTGCAAGGCGGTACGGCGCGCAATGCGCTGGCGCGCGAAGCCAGCGCGGTGCTGGCGCTGCCCGGCGAAGCGGAGGCCGGCTTGGGCGATCTGCTGGCCGGACTGCAGGCGGCGTTCCGTTCGGAATTGGCGGGCGTCGACGAGAACGTGATGGTTTCCTTTGCAACGAGCGAAATCAGTAACGTGATGGCGGCAACCGAGCAGGCGCTCTGGCTGGCGTCGCTGCACGCCGCGCCGCAGGGCGTTCGCCGAATGAGCGTACGGGTTCCGGGCGTGGTTGAAACATCGAACAACCTGGGGATTGTCGATCTGAAACCGGAGGCGGGCGCCTGCAACTTCATGGTGCGCTCGCTGGTGGACAGCGCCGGGGTCGAACTGGCCAACGAGATCGTCAGCCTGTTTGCGCTTTCCGGGACGGTTGCGGAGCAGTCCGGTCATTATCCGGGTTGGGCGCCCAATCCCGGCTCGCCGTTGCTTTCGCTGTGTCAGGCTGTCTATCGCGAAGCCTTCGGCAGCGAATCAACGACGCAGGTCATTCACGCCGGACTGGAGTGCGGCATTATCGGTGGCAAGTATCCCGGAATGGACATGGTGTCGTTCGGGCCGACAATTTGCGGGGCACACGCACCGGGAGAATCGGTTGAGATTCAGTCGGTCGCACGCTGTTGGCAATTGTTGCGGGCCATCCTTACAGCTTGTGCTACAGGGAGTCCACCGGAGCCGGTCTGCCGGTGAGGTAGCCCTGGATGAGCCGGAACCCCATTTCGATACAGATCTGTGCTTCCTCTTCATCCTCCACGCCTTCGGCGAGCGGGACCGATCCGGTGGCCAGCACCATCTGCACCAGATCGCGGACAAGCTGGCGCTTGCGCGGGCTGGCGTTGTGCAAACCACGAATCAGGGACATGTCGAACTTGACGAAATGTGCCGGAACGTCTGCCAGTTCAAGCAGGCGGGCCTGTCCGGCACCGAAATCGTCGTAGGCGAAGCGGATGTCGAGTTGCGCCAGACGGTTGGCAAATACTCTCAGCTTTTCGATATCGGTCACCGCCGATTCGTGAATCTCGACGACGATGCTCAGACCTGGAGACGCTTTGCGCAGACGTTCGAGCGACGCGAGAAAAACCTCGCTGAACGTCTCCTTGGGATGGGCGTTGATGAACAGGGTATTGCCCTTGATATGCGGTGCAATCTTGCTGACGCCAAAGTCGCGGAAAGCCAGGCTCAGGTCGACCTCGCGGTCCATCGCTTCAGCCAGACAAAAGAGTTCTATCGGGCTTTTCGGCAGGCGCGGATGGTTGGCCCGCCCGAGAAGCTCGTATCCGACGATCTGCCGTGTCTGCGCGTCGACGATGGGCTGGGCGGCTCCCGACAGGCCGTTTCCCATGATCAGCTCGTCAAATTCCGCCTCGTTCGGAGCGAAGTGTTCGGAGAGCTCCATGTTCGACGGCATGACCATGGTGTGCATCTGATCGAATGACAATACGGTTTCCTGTTCGACCAGGCGCAACCGTAACTTGAACTCGGCACTCGCAAAATGGACGATGTCGTTTTCCCGGAGCAGGCAGTAGCCTTCGATCCTGTGGCGATTGACGAAGGTTCCGTTCGTGCTGTTTTCGTCGATCAGCCGGATCTGGCCAGTGATGTCGCGGACCAGGATGGCATGGAACCGGCTCAGTCCGAGGTTGGCGATTACAAGATCATTCTCTTTGCTGCGCCCGACGCGGCACGGCAAACGTGTGATCACGAAATCGACATGGGTCCCGCCCGCGCCGACAGACTCCAAAGACCACTGCTTTTCCAAAGCATCCCCCGCTCAATGCGCCATGCGATCGTTTTGGAATATAACAGAAAAATCCGGATTCTTGCTCTTTTGTCATATCCTGGAGCATTGCGGTTTTGAAAAGGAATCTCACTCAGTCTTGATTACTCCTGAAATGAATGCCTTGGTTGCACCTTGTGTTTGTTTGAGATTCAGGAGCGTGTGCGGAGCACCGGGAATCAGCACGATCTCGGCATTCTTGTGTTCCTTCAGCGCATCGCCGCAATGCCCCTTGACTGCGTAGCTGGCGTTCCACGGATTGATCGGCGAGAAATACGGGTCGCTTGCGGAGATGACGTTCAGGACGGCCTGATTGCCCGGGATCGCCGTATTGTCCTTGTCGACGAAGTAATTCGTTTCACACGACCAAGCGAAGATCATTCTCGCTGCAACGGCAGGCCCGTCATAGCGGGCGATGGATACGGCGCCTTCGCTGGTCCCGGCAATGATTAGCCTGGACCGGTCTACCCACGGAAGTCTTGACAGGTAGTCAATGGACGCCTTTAGCTCTGCGGCTCTCAGTGTGTGCACCTGTTCATAGATCTCCTTGGAGACAGGGGATTTGTAAATGATCCGGTTGGGGAAAGCCATGCTGTTCGGAGCGAACGATGCGACGCCCACATCGTTGGCCAACCATTTCTGGAAGGTGCGGGTGGCATCGAAAAATCCGGAGGAGCCGTGCAGGAAGACGACCACCGGGATTTTCGATGTGCCATCGATTTTCGGCAACTCGCTCAGTTTGCCGAAGAACGGGGAACTGCCAGCCATTCCGGCAGGAAGCGACAGCTCTGCTTCGTCGATGGTCTTCTGCACGTCTGCAGCTTCCAGCCCGGAGGCGGATACCGTGGCGAACAGCAGGCTGGACGCCAGGCACAGTGAGAATTTGGTTTTCATGCGCTGCTCCGATCTTCAATGAAGGGTTGATGAAATGCCTTCGGATATCGAGCCGTGTCGAGCTTCTCGTCCTGTGGCAGGTCCATGTTCAGGCGTTTTATTTGTATTGTCTATTGCATTAAAATTACAAATTGATAAATAAAAATCATCAAATTCGACCATGGCCAGCATCAAGCAGATACGCGCCTTTCTGACGGTGACCGAGACGGGAAGCTTTACCCGATCGGCGGAACGCCTGTTCGTCACCCAGCCAGCGCTGACCCGGGCCATCAAGAACTTCGAGGTGGAGATGGGCGTCCGGCTGTTCGTGCGAGGAACCCGCAGCGTGGCGTTGACGCGCCAGGGAGAACGTTTTCTTCCGGTTGCGCAGCGTCTGGTGAAAGAGTTCGACTCCGCCGTTGCCGATCTGCACGAGGAGTCGAAGGGCTATTTCGGAAACATCCACATCGCAACGGGAGCGGCATTCGCTTGCGCAATGCTGCCAGCGATCCTGCGCGACTTCTCGCGCGACTCCCCACGGGTCAAGGTCAAGATCGAGGACGCCAACAGCGTGGGAATCGTACAGATGGTCAACTCGGCGTCCATCGATTTCGGTATTGCCTCGCTGAGCGGCGATGTGTCGCGCCTGGCGACCCATCGACTTCTTACCGCCCGGCTCGGGCTCCTGTTTGCTCCGGGAACGACAGGGGTGCCGCGATTCATTGCAGTCAACGATCTCGGAAAGTATCGAGTCATGAGATTCGCCCCGGATACTTCCATTGCCGGTGCGCTGAACAGCGCGGGAATGGTCGATTCGCTTGCCGGGAAGCTCGGCGGAGTCGAGGTTTCGAGTTCGGCCGTGGAGTTGGCCATGGTCGAGCACGGCCTCGGGCAGGCGCTGGTTTCCGGCTTGACCGCGATGAGTTCGCAAGCTCGCGGTTTCGTCTTCGTGCCTTTGGCCGAGCCGGAGGTTGTTCGGGAGTTGTACCTTTGCTATCGCAGCGATCTGGGACTGTCCGCGCAGGCGACGGGGCTGGCCAGGGCCATCGTCGACGGAATCGCGCGCATCAAGCTGCCCGAACACATTGCGCTGGCGCCGAATGTAGATCTGTGACCGAGTTGTGTACTGATCGGAATCGCCTGTCCGGCAAGCAACGGATCTGCGAGAGTGGAGGTAGTTGACGTTTCCGTTCGTCCGCTTCGGCTATCGTGGTGAGAGACGTTCGGCTATAGTGGCACCTGCGGGTGGCTCCCGCTTCCTTGTCGTTGGCTCAGCGATTTGCGACGGCCCGGCAACCCAACATCCCGCCTGAATCATGAATCCCGATAACTCGTTGAACTGGACGCTCGCACGTCTTATTGCCGTGCAAGTGTGTATCCATGCGTGCATGGCTGGCGTACGCATGGCGGCGCCGTTGCTTGCCCTGCGGCAGGGCCAAAGCCCCGCGGCAGTGGGTCTCTTGCTCGCGCTGTTTGCACTTACGCAGCTTTTCCTTTCCTTGCCCGCCGGCCGCTACGCCGATCGCAACAGCCTCAAGCGGCCGGTGGCGCTCAGCGTGGGATTCACTGTCCTTGGCGTCGGAATTGCCGCAGTCTGGCCGACTTTTCCGGTTCTGTGCGTGACCGCGTTGCTCTGCGGCGGGGCGACCGGTTCCGCGGTGATCGCCCTGCAGCGCCACGTGGGCCGCATGGGGAAAGACAAGACGCAGCTCAAGCAGATATTCAGCTGGCAGGCCATCGCTCCGTCGATCTCCAACTTCATCGGGCCTTTCTCCGCAGGACTGATGATCGACCATGCGGG